>JGI24022J15233_10004124_pt1 | contig 14844 bp, 8 predicted proteins | sample Ectturendosymbi2_FD_15233 | JGI IMG/M metagenome (IMG submission 15233) | reverse complement strand
TGATAAATGGCGGGCACTCGTGAATCTGATTGGCTCAACGCATGACGCGCTGACGGGCGCCGTGCACGAGACACGATGATGATTGTTTCAAAAACTAGTGGCAAGTCTGGTCAAAACAGTTCCAAATGTAATGCATCTTTTATATCGAGAAATACACACGCGAGCAATTGAATTGAGCCCCGAATACTGTAGAGACTCCTACTCTGTGATGAAACTGTGTATATATATATATATAAGTTTATATATATATACAGTATATATAAACTTCCTCAATGAACTGCATCCACTCCTTTTTGTACGTAGGCATGCTCTCTTCATATGTAATCTTTCCTTCACCATGTTTTGTGTTTGTTTTTCTAATTGTGCGTATTTTCTTTCGAACTGTTGTTTCCTAACGCTTGTCAATAACTAATAAATGGGGTTGGTTGACCAGATGACCGCCATGGTCCTTCACCAATCGTGTTGTGAGACAGTGATAATCTTTGTTAACATTGATAAATTCTCTTGCCATTGTGTTTTGATTTACTCTAATTTCCACCGACAAGTGGTTGTTCTTTGCATGATGTTTTTTGTGTTGTTTCTGTGTATTAACTGAGCCAAGTGAAACAATAAATCAATAAATCAATCAAAAACTAATAAACAGAAAACTCGGTTCGTTTTTCAAAGTACTTTCAAAAGACAAAGTGCTTTTAACCAATTTACGTCAGCATACATGTAGAAAACGCCTATACAGAAAAATGTTATTTTACATAAAAAAGTAAATGCTTCATGTTGCAAAATAATATTAGTTGTTAGTGTTTACAGCTATTCAATCTCAAGTTTTTTTTCTTATTGTGAGGTCTAACATTTTCTAGTTACGACAAAGAACTTCCTTTCAGATATGCATAGCGTCACATATAGACTTCTCTGCTCAATTATGTTAACATTTGTAAATTTTTCGTCGGTGTACTTGTACTTGAAACGGTGTACTACATTCCACTGGGAAACAGCTTTGCGACTACCACGAAGCTGAAACACCCTTTAGTTTTCATTTCATTTCATGTTTTTACAGGCCATTTTAATGGTAAGATTCAAAAACTGTCTGCGATATCAACTATTGGATAGAACTATTTGAACGGGAAAAAATGCTTACGTCAGTTATTAACTGTGTGTTTCCCACTTTACAGGTTACATTAGTACTTTAAATTTTACACGAACTGGAGAAAGGGAAAAATACTTGCTGTTTTCGTAAAATATCTGCAAGCTTTACCGACAAAAAGCGATTCCTAACAAAAGCTATGTTTTCCCAACTCTGTTCCGACCCTTCCAACTTGATGCTCGTCATGATTTGCTTTGGTATTGTCGGACTTATGTTCCACGGTAAGACGATTGTGAAAGTTCCTCGCTACAGCAGCTACGAGATAGAGTCTACTGAATCTGGCCAGCAATGGGTCCTAGACGCAGATTCCGGTTTCAAGCGACTTGAAGAAGAGACAGCTCCTATGGAAGACCCGTCCAAACATCCTAACTGGCAGCCTCCTTGTCTACCAGAAGAAGCTCCAGACTTTGAAGAGAAACAACGGAAAATGAAAGAACTGCAGGAAAATTTGGAGAAAATGGATGTTGTCGAATTGATTGAGAACCGCGAAACACTGGATACACTAGTGCCAATAAAGGGAAAAAGTGGTGATGCAACAAATAATGAAGAGGATGTTGTTATTGAGGAAGAGAGGTGAAAATCCAGACCAGTTGGGGATTTTGAGACATTGTACTTTTCTTAAGCATTTGTTAGTCATGGCTTTTTCTGAAAATGATTTGAAACACAGATGGCTTGCACATTTTTTTCAAAAGAAAAATAAACTGCAAAAATGTAACTTTTGTTTATCCGACAAAACTGTCTAATTTTTTCAGAAAACAACAATAACGTTTTTTATTCTTTCTCATTTTTCGTAATATTATTGGTGTTGATAGAAGTATTGAATAGTTGCTTCCTTTTAAACTACAGTAGTTACTCTTTAAACTTTAAAATTGATGTTAAAAGCTGTAGTACTACCAATTGTTTTTAATTAATTAGGTCTAACTGTAGTAACTTGCTTTGATCATGTTCAAAATGGAAATATACGTTTTTATAAAGTTATCCTTCATTTTTGCTCCAAACGCTGTGAAATCACCTAAGGCTGCAAGACTATAAAGGTAATCTCCAAGTGGTGTACGTCATTTTATTCTACCTAAAGCTCTTCAGAGTTAAGCGATTCGCATTTTTTCTTCATTGCTGTTAAAAAAGCTGAAATAAGATTTAATTTACAACCGAGTGCTGTTGACACTGTTCTCTTAAATGTATAGACAACATGGAATCGTTGTTGAAAATTCAATAACTACTTGTTAAAGCAACGCAGAATTTGGTTTTATGCAACTGGCTAAATTTTAAACTACTGATAAAAGAACCTTCATTTGATTTAGAGAAACACCTCCGTTCGATTGTAAAGATAACATTAAACGCTCGACATGAAAATTGCCTGATGTATGTAAGAAATTCCTTTTACCAAAATTAGACTGAAAAATACTTTCATCCCCGTTTCATGTACACAGGGTCTTTTCAACTTGGAACCAAAGTATTTTAAAGAAATGTTTGGGACAGAAAACATGATATAAATCAATAAAACTGTTTTTGTAGATTTGGTCATTGTATTTAATGCAGTTGTTGTTTGAAAATGAAAATAGAAAGCTGGTTGCAGACCCAAAATTTACAGTAACGACGACTTTTAGATCGGTTACGTAAAAGCAACTGACACATGTAAGCACTTCTTGAACAAGCAAAAACAAACGGTTAAATACCTTTTTTCAACTAAAGCAGACTCAAAAATTTGAAACATTGAAGGTTTTTACATTCAGGTGAGATGATTGTGAATGAAGTTCTTACTTTTTAATTTACCCATAGTACCACTATTATTCTGCATTGTGATTTTTACTTTCTAACAAGCTGAACGTCTTGAAGCATGAAAGTTGTTGTAACATTTTTACATGTCAAGCGTTTCTGTCAAGCGTATTGTTGAATTTTTGCAGCTGCGATTAATGTCGCAAAAAATCTGCACCTTACATCTCGAAGCAATAGTTTGGATTGCCCTGCAAACAAACTTAATATCTATAATTCTGTAACTTTTTATTGCTGCGTTGAACAAACATTAATTTCATTGGCGATAAGCTTGATTTTGATCAAAAAAGTCCAATTGAAACAAATAATTATGTTATAGGCATCTTTAAATAAGGTTTTGTAAACTGTTATACAATTTCAACTTTTCAAGCTGTCTACCTTCGAGTCTCAAATATACTTAAAATTACACCAAATAACCCGCTTCATAGCGGTCTTGCTTTCGCTGACTTTATTTTGATACAACTTCCAAGCAAAAGATAAAAGTGGTGGACGTTACATATTTTTAAATACGACACTACCCTTTAAATTCTTCTGACGAGATAAGTAGGTTTTTAGATATTTTTGAGCAAATTAGTAAAATACACTTAAATGAGGTTGGAAGTAACTTATCAGGCTAAAACAACAGCTTTTAATTGGTAAGAATTTAAAATCAATATCATTTACCCAGTGCGCTTACTTCATGGCTGTTACCTACATAGCCTGCTTGTTATCTGTTAATTACAATTTTTACTGGCGCTTATCTTGACTTAGCCTATGCGAAACATTTGCCACTTTTCCGTTGAAAGATTGTGGTGTTTATGCTAATGTTCGCCGACATTGTTGTTTGGTTTTCGCTATTTTTTGTTTAGCATCTGTAGATTAAACGCTATTGTATTTACAATCTGTTGTGATACAATAGGATTGCAATTCTAAGATGTCTCAGGTCTTTGTCTACCTCAGATGTTTTCAACCTTTTTCATGCAGCCACCCATTTTGCAACCCAATTTAACCTAACGACCTCCTTCTGAACGTTTCCACCCAGCCATATGTAATGCAGTTGTGTTTGCACAATAGAATCAAAATGATTACAAAATAACTTACGATATCATTATGTTGAACAAAGACTCATTTATTAAATTCATGCACATGGCGGCATCAATGAGATAGACCCGTGCCGTACGCAAATCACTCCACAGCACAACTCATTGAAAATTAAAATAACTCCCAAGTTTGCTACCGCATTCAGATATGTAATTTACAAACACAGCACGTTCTTACGTCACAAAGTTATTCGTGCGTTGCCAAATGCAACAGTACTGCAGTGGTCATAATCGCACTTGAAACAATTTTGAATGAAAAAGTAGGCTATCAATTTTGCCAGGTGATCCTATTATTCTGGCTACAAGAAAAAGTGGTTCCATATACGAAATATAAAATCTTAAAGTAGTTACCAATATTTTTATCAGAAGCTCTCGTAACCCCAAAAAAAAGGCAAACGACCCCACGGGGATCGCGGTCCCCTTGTTGAAAACCACTCGCCTACCTCATAAATGCGGTGATTCCTTAGAAAAATATCTCTAGAACGAGCAAGTTAAAGCACAAAAAAGTACATTTGTACAATGCCCTAAAATTTGAGTTGTTAAAAGAACCAAGGGCTGCGCTTGGGACAAAATTTACCAAGAGGTCGAAGCAGAAATTGTGGGTGGAAATTAGAAAATAGTCACTTTTATCTGTTTATCGTGACTGTGAAGGTTTCAGGTTTCCGAAATAACTCTTGCAGATCGAAATTATTTAAATTATATTGCGATACTCCAACCGAAAAGACTATATCATTACTAGGAATGGCCAAAAATGTGAAAAAGGTATTTTGGAAGGTTCAACGTTTTTGAAAGAAGCAATGAAAACAAAAATCCAACTGAAATATTTTATATCTAAGGGTAGCTCTGACGCGTAACGTTTGAACTTTGTGAAAAGCGATGGCGAGCTCATAATCACCTCTGTTCTTTGACGTGGTTTGCTTTTACAAAAGTCTACGCAAAACGGACTGGTCCTAAAGTACACTGTTTACCTATTTATTTGATTGTAAGTCGTCCTTAGTTGTAAGCCGCCTTTGACTGTAAGCCGCAAGACATGGTGTTAAAAAAATAATGTAAGCCGCCCTTGATTGTAAGCCCCACTTGAACATGGTTACCTAAGCCTCCGAGATACTTTCGTGTACAGCAAGTATCGTGTACTGGCAACCCTGGTAATGATGCTCAAAGCACTACAACTGCCTTCTGTTCATCATAATCTCTTCTCTGACGGACGTGCGCGTGATGCTGAAGAGAGGAAAAAAATGCGGAAAGAGGGTTTGGTCGACAAACCGTAGCTAAGGAAAGAGTGGGCGTCATCTGGACCTTTCGTTAAGCTGAAGAAAAAAATATAAGCCGCCCTTGCTTGTAAACCGCACGAAATGATGAGAAAAAAACTTGCAAGCCTGTTCGATTACAATCGAATAAATGCGCTATGTTAAATTTGTAACCTAAGCACAGCTGCTTATAAAAGTCGTTGGCTCAAACGCGAAAACTGAGATGGAATTTTTGATCAGGTTTTCTGTCATTAATTGAAACAAAATTTTTGCCTTGTGCGGCTGTGAACGGATAAGATTTGCATTCAAATTATCTTTTAAGCTACGACTCTAGTTCGTTCCCTTGGTGTAACCGGAACATTTACAATTATTTAATCTACACCCAATGGTGGAGGGACCTTTTTCAAAGTAGGAGGCACAAGTGCACACCGAAAAAACTGTGGAAAATTATTTTCATTAAACGATTTACTTTAACAATGGGCACAACGCTAATTGTGTTGCTTAAACCTATTTAAGCAAAATTCGAAATTTAAGAGTGGGGTGGAAGACCCCCTAAAAGTGTGGGGGGTCTTAGGCCCATGCGGCTCCCCTGGTTTTGCCACCCTTGTCTACACTGAGAATGCTTTGAAATGCTGGAGGTTGTTTGAAACAGTTTTGATTAAAATAACGATTCTTTCAGCCCATCTGTTCCAAAAAGTATTGGAGGTTCGTGTCCAAAAGGAGTGAACTGCAAGCCGATGCCCGCATAGTTGTCTGCAAAATTCAGTACATCTGGAAAAACCAACTGATATTTCATGAACGTGCAAGATTAAGAAGTTTTACCGAAGGAAGTGCGAAACCCAAATGGACAAGTGTGCAAGAAAGACATTTGCTTAAAAGTTATCACCTGCTCCGAGAGCTCCCGGAATGCACAGCGAACGTGAAAGAGGAATGGTGGATGTTCAACGCAGCTGTAATTTCATAAGCTGCTCGGGTATGTGGACGGAAACGAATCAGTGTGATCAGAGATGGCAAAAAAGAAACCACCTGGTGAAGCCAGCTTATGAAAGATGCTATCCAATCACAGATATGAGTTTATAGGGCCTGGTTTCAAAAAAAGGGGAAGCTTCCTTGCTTTCGTGATATGCTTGAGATGCGAAAGTCTACAAACCAAATGGCGAAAAAGCCAGAAACGGTAGAATTTCGGGCATAAAGTAAATTCCAATTACTGGCAAACCAACAAAGTTGGCTTACACGAGGGGTGGGCAAACATTTTATACGGAGGGCCGCATTGAAAACTTTATTGGTACCGGGGCCGCATATATTACATTATGTTTTACCGGGGCGTGCGCATATACTACACATTGCTGCCGCGGGCCGCACATACTGTATTACACAATAGTCACTTCCGGTTGAGTAAATCTCGAGAATTCTAATCTAATCAATAAAATTACGTTTACACAGACTCGAAATAAGTACTATCTATGTACGTGTGGCTGCCCTGCGGACCGCACAAAATGCCCTCGCAGGCCGTTGTTTGGCCACCCCTGGCCTACACCATCCGGATTCAGGAAAATTTGCTGTCACCGCAGCAAAACAATTTACACGGCCAAATCCTCAAACACCGGGACAGTGTCCTGCACTTAGCAATGAAGGGGACATCTTTGGCAGATGGTGAGAGTATTTCAAATATCTTTTGAACCCAGTAACGTTCACACCCTCAGACGCACAGTCGCCATTTTAGAAAGAGAATGCCATCACTGCGAACTAAATTCACCCAACTGTCAAGACGTTAAAGGCTGCTGCGAAGCCTGCAAGTTATGATGAGATCCAACATGAGATACATGTCGTGAAGACAGGGGATTTCTCTAACCAACATGTGTGTGCCGAGTGACCTGGTGATATTGAAGGGCACTGAAGGATTGGCAAAGTGAGGGATCATACCCAAACACCAGAAGGGGCCAAGAGGCAATGCAACAAATATTGGAGAAAACATCCTCCTCCGCCTTACCGGAAAAGTGTATTCCAAATACCTTGACAAAAGACGCCGCGAGATGACTGAGCCTAAGCTGGAGATATCCAGTGAAGTTCCGTCCTCGCTGCAGCACAACACACCAAATTTTCACTCTCCAACAAATATGAGAAATCTTGGCAGTAAGCGAAGATATCTTCGCTTATTTCATTGACGTCAAAAAAGCATATATCACGGTCCTTCGCGAAAAGCGAGTGAGAGTTTGGTCTTGAAAGAGTACAGATTTGGCAATCGATTGCTACTGGACATTATGTCATTGTACTTCTGCTCTGGCGCTTGTGTCCGTGCCAAGAGCATTAAGTCAGCACCGTTCGCCGTTGGCTTGGACTGCGACAAGGCGTCTTTACTGTTGCTAGTACTCACAGTCTACATGGATTGATTAAATATTCACAGCTGTGTCGATGAGGGTGTCACTTTTGAAAAGTGTAGGATCAACTTTGTGCTGTTTGTGGATGATTTTGTTCTGCATGCATCTTCTGGACGATTCATTTCAAATGAACCTGGTTTGTTTTCTGAGTGCGACCATACTAAATGAAAATTAGCACAAAAAAACTGAAGTATTATGTCCTTTCAGAAACGCAAGTGAGTGTGCGCTCCAAGTAAGCGGCAATACAATGCAGCAGGTAGAGTAGTTTAAGTGCCTTAGAGGGAGATCGATAAATACACTGCAGTAGGCAAAGAAGTTCAAGTACCTTGGGCACAGATCGATACACGAATTGGTGAAGCAAACGCAGTATTGTGTGAACTTCTTTGTTCCCCGGTCACAAAATGGGATCTTTTAAATATCGCAAAGTTTTCATTTTTCTAATCGGTATATTTTGATCCTCACCTATGGTCACCGAAAAAGTGTTATACTGTATAAAGTACAAGCGGCAGAGGAGATTTTTACAAAGCGTTTAAGCTCCGCGACGAGGTGCGCAGCTGTGAAATTCGCAAAAAGCCTGAATGTCGAGCCACGTCGAATAGAGCAAACCCGACAACGATGGTTCGGCCGCGCGACTGGAAATGCCCCAAGAAATATTTGCGAGGCGAACCCTGTTAACGACACCCAATGCAAATCAACTCAGAGGCGACCAGAGGCCAGGTGGGGTGATCACATCTCCGTCGCGCTTTGGTGTGGAGCCTGCGGAACAATCAGATGCTCCTGAATGCCGTAAAGCGCTTCGAGATATCCTATAGTTGCTAAATCTGCTGCTCTTCTGAGGGGATGTTGTGTGAAAATTAGTCATGTCCATCACGCTATTCTCAATCTATTAAAACTGCCACTAACCTTTTCTCTTTAATAATGTTGTTTGTGTGGATGCGACAATAGCAATAAGTAATTGAACAGAGGCTAAAAGGTGCACGTTGCACCATAGCTGAGTCACTGAAAAGCACGAAGAATGCTGTAAGGACGAAATGCATTGTAATCAAGCGTCGCATTCACTTAGTTGCTTACTAACTCATTTTGTTACATCTCCCTTATCACATACAGTAAATGAAAGCTTCATGCTGTCTGATAAATTAACAGCACAGGGTAGTTTGCTGTGGAAAAGAACCCAAGAAGTTAGCAGCTCTAGTCACGAAATGCAGGTAGTCTGTGAAGAGATTTCTTTTTAAAACCAGCGTCCACTTCGCTTTAGTACCCCCTTAAAAGGACCGCAGAAGCCGATATGTTGACATTTTTGCGGGTTTTTGAAAAATAACCCGCAAACACTGAAGCTACGTCGACAAGTAAGACATTGCAAGAAATTTTTTTGTAAGATCTCTCCGATAATACCAAAACAAAGATATGTTTATATTTGTAATTTTTAAGAAAAATGCAATATTAGGGTGTTTCGTAAGCGATTCTTGGCAATTTTTAGTCATCTTGAAGAGACCGAACCCACACTTACCTTGTAGCTCTTTCGTAGCGTATTTTTGGCTTAGACTCCTTAAAAGGACTACAAAACCACCAATGCCAAAAAACACTTATCGCAGTTTTGGGGAGAAAAATTTGTGGTGATAAACGCATTTTTTAATTTGAAAAATTGCAATTTTTTGTTTTTAACGCCAAAACTACTGGCAATAGTGGATTTTGGAGTGCACGATTGGAAGACGCGAAAAATACAACCAAACATGTCGAAACGTTCGAAAAGTTTTTCAACTTTTTGTCAAAATTTCGTAAACTTTTCAGATTTTAAATTGCTATAACCTTCCCTCTTAATATATTCACTTGAAATCTGGTAGGACGTTGTAAGACGTGAATGGCGACATGTTACGCGATGTTCAGATGTCTCCGGTATTTGAAACTTGACACATTGGTCTTCGACGGCGAAAAATGACAAAAACACCCCGTAAAATGGATATTTTCCTCCTCTGGACCACCAAAAACACATGGTACATTTTTTCGTCTGTATTCTTTTTAGTTTGGTTCGTGGTGGACTTTTTGCATGCAGAACGAACTTTTCTAATGTGTATGAATCTCGCTCCACTAGTCTTGAAACAAAAGCACTGTTTTCTTCGCCGATTTCTCGGTTCCTGCGACCTTCAAAGAGTACATATGTCTAGTTTCATTAAAGGCAAATAATCTCGCAACTTGACACAATACGAATTGAAAGTAGAATAAAGATTCAAAGCGCGCGTGTGAAGAAGAGGTGATGCAAATGTAATGACCGCTAAACGTTTAGACTGGCGTTTTGTAAACACAATTGTGTAAAATCTGGGGAGCAGTCGTGCGATATTTCTGAATGTCACGTTTCCTGTTTTCGGAAAACACGCCACAAGGAACAGTGACGTCACTACTCATTTTTTTAAAAATCGCTTCAATAAGACGAGCGGTCGCCGATGTTGTGCGCTAAATTTTACCCATTCGCGCGATTTGCAAACACCCAGACAAATGTGGTGCAACAAAAACAAGAGCACGGCAGTAGTGTGGATTAATTGGGCAAACAAATGCTTACTCGGATTAGCGGCAAACTGACAAGAAAGAACTCCATCAAAACCAGATGTTTACGAAGTGCCCGGGCATGCCTTACTCATAAAGCGATTAAGTCACAACATGTTGCATAAACTCGGAAAAGTTGAAGGTATTATCATAACTTAAAAATACAGAGCTTATCAAAAACATGAAATATATCAAAAGCTTGAAAATGTAAAAAGATGCAAAAGTATTAAAATTAGAAAATATGAAAACTTGACAATATGAAAAAAGTGTCAAGAAAGTTGAAAATATAATCTCTACAGACATAAAGCTATGAGAAATGGCTACCGCTCTCAACCCTAGCATGATACACCTCTGACCACGACCTTCGTCGCACTGGTCACTGCTCACAGCCTGCTCCAGCCCAACAATGTCTGTGGAAAACTNCACCTACTGCTGCTACTACTTCCAATAATTTTCCTGTACTAAATTATCGTTAAAGTCTTTAGCTTTGAGTTATATTGCAATGCATTACAAAACNAATGTTATACCGTGTTGAGTGAGTCCAAAGAGGTTAATTGTCAGATATTTTGAGAAATCAACTCATTTTTAAGGAAGCATGACTCCTATGATTATTCCAAGCAGTTTTGTTTCAATAACAATGGTTAGTGTCAGACGTTAGGAAATATGTTCAGATATTAAGTTGGTTTTGCGCTGAAACACAAAATATCCATTTAATAAAACCATCATCTCCTTTTGTCACTTGTAGTATGTTCGCAAAGTGCCATGAAAACGGACGCAACAACCATATTACAGGTTAAAGGTAACAAAAAAACTGTATGAAAAAACAACTGCGACTTTCTCAAACGTTTCGTTGAAAAGGCTTATAATCGGATTGCAGATACAAAAGTAAATGAAACGGTGGAAAATAGGGAAGAAACCGAAATATAAAAAATCAGCCAAATTACACCATGAGCACAAAAAGGGACAGATAGGGACCCGATTTCTGTGATGCTAGTGACCCGGTTTTCTCTGGTTCTAGGGACCCGATGATTATTTTCTCTGTATCTAGGGATCCCATGTTCAATTCTTGGGACCCGAATCGGGTCCCTAAAACACNTTAGAGAAAACCTGACCTAGGCCCCTGCNGTACCCCGGTTCCACCGTCCCCGTTCTCCAGTATTGTGCAACTGTTGCAGAGGGGAATGAAACTCACGCACTTCGTGTAATCGACGTTTAAATTTCACTTTTTAAGTTGGTGCGCTAAACCAAGCAAGGTGGATCTGCATACTGGAGTTTACAAGCGTAGATCAAAATATTTAGAAAACTTGTCAGAAAAACGTTTATGCCATAGTTTCTTTTAAAGCCTTGTTTTTAAAACGTTTGAAGGCTTGATGAAGTTTGGTGCATTTGTATAAGGAAGTGTTATTCAATAACAACAAAAAGGATAACATGTATGAGATAAATAAGTGTGCTACAGTTCTAAAAGCTAGTGTCAAGTCTGGACAAAATAGTTCCAAATATAATGCATCGTTTATATCGAGAAATACACACGCGAGCAATTGAATTGGGCCCCTAATACTGTATAGAACCGTCGCCAGAAAGTTTTCAACAGGTGGGCTTTGCGTTTGTGCGGGAGAGCTTGAAATTCTAAAAATTGACAAAACTCCACTAATTTATAGTGGAAACCGATATATACAAATCAGCCAAATTACGCTGTGAGCACAAAAAGGGAATCTGAGCTATGAAGTTTTTTTTCGCATACGTGAAAAGTCTCATTTCGACGCACGTTTATGGTGCATTTAAGGCAATCATCTTCGGAATGGTAAAATGCATAATAGTTTGCGCAGGTATTGGCTCTACTGTGTGACTTCTTGCAGCCTAAGCAAATATTCTTTCACATTTTTTTCAAAGGAAGCACATATCATGATTGGGAATGTCTTTGTTTCTGAGACAACGGGAAACCATTGCTTATGGTGTCACCTTTTAGTTTTGAAAACATATTAACAGCTCCATTTTCCTTTTCGTCATAAACAGTTGTTTCTTCTAGAGCTCACTGTGATCAACAGTGGCCAACTTCTTTTTCGGAACAAGCTGTCGATGAAGGTAAAGGAAAGAGACTGTGGTAATGCGGCAAATCATCTTCAACATTGGAGATTTTCAAGGTATTGTAGCTTGGTGGCGGATCGTCACAAACTTCAGTTGATTCAGTGCCCTGGTCTTTTGCAAAAGAATCAAATTTCTACTTGAAGGAAACAAGTCAATCAGAAAGAGAACGATAAATATGTTGTATTTAAAGGAAAAGTACTTTTATTTCTATTCGGAATTAAGCCATAACAGCCTATATCTTTTTTTCAATGCTCTGTATAAAACCAAGCAAACAAATCAAAGCATTATGAAAGCTGTTTTTGATATTTGATTGCTTGTGGTCAACTTTTAAGTGACAATTAATTTGTTGAATCCATTTTAATTGTTTTTACTACTACTTTGCGAAAGTAGACAGGAAATTCATTTAACTATAAAATATCACAACTTTCTACCAAAAAACAAACTCCGAAACCTTTCTGTTCTTAGGCAAAGGATATTAAATGAAAATTTAGGATAATCTGCAAAATAGCTTAGGTAACGTGTTTTTGCTATGCCGAATTATTTTTTCGATTATATATCTTTTCACGGTTTTCGAATCTCATTCATTTTATCATTGCTTGAGGACTGGGCTTAGATAAGGTCCGCATATGATATCGACAACCAATTTCGTATATTTCAGATTGAGAAATTGCTGAAAATCAACTATTGTATGAATGTGTTGATAGCAAAACACGCCTACTTATTCCCAATACAGAGGGTTCGCAAGTAATGTACAGACTATTATCAGTTGTAGTAATTTTTTCTTTGTAGTCCCCAAGGCGCGCAAACAATGAAAATATCAAACGCATTGAAGTACTTTTGTTCAATAACACAAAAAGTTTTTTAAGAAAACGTTTGACACAATTTCATCTATAACTGAATATTAACAATCATTCCCACGAAATCAATATCACTAAAATTCCAAAAGATCCTGCCTAAGCAGTGCCTATAACAGCTTCCTAATTTTTTGGATGAACAAACACATGTGCATACTAACATTCAAAAATTTTTGCGGAGAATAACTTAGTACTTGGTTTACGTTTCTTTTCTTAAACATAGATTATAGTAGGATTAAACTTTAATCTAAAGATCAACCTTTTTGTCTTTGTCGCCTTCTCCAGATACGAAGCATCAGAAAAAGAACAACGCCTCCGAAAACGAGAGACAAAGCAATTCCAAACCCTTTGATCAATCTGAGTAAAAATTACATAAAAATCTGAATGTATAAAGCACATTATTTGCATTCTTTTACCAACCACCATTTGTCACATCTTATTGGCTTTTATGCAAAGCATGAAAACCCACATTTCTTTGTTTTTGCTTGATTTTGATAAGATAGATAAGGCACGTTTGAGTTGCTTAGTCTCTTTCAATGACAGTAGTTTTGAAGTTTGAGCATATCGAAGTTTGTTAGTTTTAACTAAACTGTATTGACCATTACGGAGCAACGGCATATGCAAAAAATTGAATCGATGGGGCGAACAGATTGGCGATGGGCTCGATTTAACTATTTATATTTTCACAGGCAAGTAAGCAAATACACTGACTATGCAAGAACATTAAGCTGTGATAAAGCAGTAGCAGGTGGTAGAGCAATAAGTTTCTTATCTAAGAAAAACTAAGCAACGTGTAGATTGGTTGCACGGGTAAATTTGTCAAGGAGGCAAGTGAACCAGCATGCTGAGCAACAGAAGGTAAGCTACAGTAATATAAACTATTATGCAAAATAGGCCAACAAAGCAAGTACCCTGCAATGTTAAGCCAGAAAAGTTCATATGAAAAACTTCCAAGTGGTTTTCAGTAGCAGATAAAATTCTAATTCGAATTGAAACTTTCATTTCTTTTGTTATTATCTGATATTATATCATTGCTTGCTTCACTTAATCCCAGTAGAACCTTGAACGAGACTGCTGGTTTCTTCTCAATTTCACTGAACTATCTAACCACTTTAAAAGAAAGTGAAAATAATGCACAACACGTTTCAACACGTTTATAATGAAACAAAAATGAAGAAATGGTGTCTTTGATGATTCTTTGAAAACGTTAGCTCACTATTGAAACGAAATTTTGTGTGACAATAGATGTTTGTGTTAAAATCTTTTGCAGATTTTTTCTTTTTAGATATCGGACAGAAACCTTGCTGATGCATATTCTTGCAAAGAGTAATTATTTCTCTTAACCCTGCTCAGGTAACCTCTAAACACAAACATCGTTGTTGTCCTTGCCAAAAATGGGCAGATTTTGTTTATTCGCTTATACTGGATGAACTGACAGGTTTAGACGCGCGCGCGGATATTTGGACAACTTAGCAAGTCTTCTCAAGCTCATCCGATCAGAAAAAAAACGTGTTGATTTTGGAAGAATTTTTACATGATGAAGAACAAAAGCAATTTTCCAAACATAAGTGTGGGACGTGCTCTTAACAAATGAACAAAAAAGTAAAGAAAAATCCAAAAATTCCGCCAGTAGACGTCATTGGTGTTCGGTTTTAAGGTTTAAACAGAACCTCATTTGAAGCTTGTGGTTCTATCTGCAATAAAAGTAAATTAGGTTGAGACATGAAATTCTTCTATTTTCATTGCAATTTT
>JGI24022J15233_10004122_pt1 | contig 14844 bp, 10 predicted proteins | sample Ectturendosymbi2_FD_15233 | JGI IMG/M metagenome (IMG submission 15233) | reverse complement strand
AGAAAGGCCATAAGCCCCTCTCAGTAACATCCTCCGTTGAAGATCGTCTTGAACCAAAGGGTAAGGGTCGAACTTGTGAATTGAGAGTTAAAGTATGAATGATAAAAGTGATAGAACTTCAAGTTAATGAAGAGGGAAGTGATGTGGCGGCCTGGAGATGGCGTCACATGAAAATAAATGGTCACTGCTGGATGGTGCCCATAAGTTAGAAGTCACTGTGATAGTCACCACAAGCGAATTATCGTAGTTCGCTTATCCCTATATAATGATAATGCAATCTAGTAGTAGAGTGAACTCGTCGAGGGAGTTCTATTGCTGCTGGTTGCTTTCCTGTTGGTTAATGCCCCGAATTGACATCTTTCTCTTGTGCTTGCCTCAGTGGTTCAAGGCGATGCAGTCAACTGCAACATATCCTTGTTATAGATATTATTTTAAAGCTCTTTTGAGCCCAGTCACAATTCCAACCTCGCTCACACAAGAGGTACATTTGGGGGAGTGAAATACCATTACTGCAGCCGAAGTTTTCTAGCTGTCAAACATGGAGGGCTACAGGTTGCTATTAAATCCGACCTGAAATGCTCAAAGCCCTGAATCGAGTTCTTCGGCTGACTAGTGTGTGTTAAGTTGCTGGTGTTCTGGAAGGCAACGAAAGATTGGCATACTGGGGTGGTCATTCCCACACGAACGGAAACAACAGATAAATTACAGCGGCGGCACCTGTATCCTTAGCCTCCTTGGAAATGTGTATGCCAAGTGTCTTGATAAAAGATGCTACGTGTAACAATGATCTGCATCGCCTTGAACTTAACAGAGGTGAGAAAAAGCAGAAGACGTTAAACAGATTTTCAAGGATAGTTGCTTAGATGTCTTGGTGTGGCCTATGTTCACAATGTTGTAAACATGGGATGGTTTTCGGATGTCACGTCGGTTCGGTTAAGTATTGTCATACTTGCTTTGTGTTTCCTGCGTAGTGTCACAAGGGGTCAGCGGAGTCCATCTCAGCTTGCTTGCATCGGCGTCCAAGTGGAACCAAGCATCTAAGAATGTTTTACGTTGAGGGCGCATGACTTCGACATGCAAATATTTGAAAGACACAGGAAAAGTGAATGATAATCAATTGTGGTTGCTCAGATACAATGCAAATTGTGCCCAGTTAGACGAGCTTCCATCCGTTGCGTTTGGACAACTGCTCCAAACGACGGTGAGTGACAGCATTCGTTCAAACGTAAAAGGTTGTAAGGAATTTGCATTTTATCTGAGCAGCCATTTTGTCAATTAATTCTATGTAAAAATCTGCATATTGCTGGAATTCAACAGGAAATGCTGATTTTTGAAGTAAAGGATGATTTCACCAAATGCTGAAACATTTATTTTATAATTAAGTTTAGTGCACCTTTGCTTGTGTCCCTGCAGAGGCAACATTTGTTTCACATTTCAAACGAGAATAAATGAGCCTACTTCTTTGAATTAAAAGGAATATTTTCGCTAATATGCTAGTTAATGAAGAACGTACACAACAAGGTTGCAACCTGGCTGCAAATTAAAATCGCCAGCTTGAAATTCGTGAAAGCTATTAAACATTGAAAGAAAACTCACAGTAGCTTCACCGATTTCCAAAGTGCAGTGTGACAATTGCCTGCCAAATCGCACCTGTTAATATGAGTTTCTTATAGTAGTATCTCAATCCATCTACCACACGACCGCATACTGCAAATGTAAGCGATATAATCAATGTTGTGTTTTCGTGGCTTTCAATAAATGCTTTTAAGGTTTAGGATGTAACCAACATCAACATTTTTAACAATAAGATATATACGCTACATGAGCTCAACGCAATCCTTTATCGCACCAACACCGATCACTATATATGAGATACGCACAGTTGCAAGTGTGATTTTGTTGCACTGTAGGCCTATTTCAAATTTTTCTGTGTTTAAGACAAAGATCAACAGAAGCAATTGTACGTTGCAAAATATATTACCAATATGGATTTACCAGTAACAGCAGAAAAGGTTACGTTTTGCTCATCGAATGGATAGAATCAAATCAGAAGAAAGCAAAAGTTTTGTTTCAAGAACTGAAAAACTTACGAAACTTTACATATGTACACTATCATTGAACAAAACTTTTATTTGTCGGGTACGAATGAAACGAGAATGTCTCCTTCACATGAGAAGTCTCCTTGCAAGCTTTCATTCGAATTCCATGTATTGCTGCCTACATTTCTTTTTTGACTCTCTATGTCTTCCTGATAGGATATTTTGGCATCTTCATCCAGGGGTTCAATTCGCACGCTGCATTTGCCGAGAATGTCGTCTCCACTGACACAAATACTTTCAAGCTTCTTTATCAACTGCTGAAAAGTCGGACGTTTCAGAGCATCCCACTGCCAACATTCGATCATAACAGAGTATCTGTGAAGTCAAAGAAAAAAATGAACGCATACACAAGATTCATTGTTGAACTCAAAAAATTTGAAATTTGCGATATCTTAGAACGCTGTTTGTGGATCTACGGTGCAAAATTGTTCATGTCTGTTCGCGTGTTTCTCAAATGTTGAAACCTGTTCTTTTTTTTGCTGAGGCATTTTGGTCATTTCCAAAATAGCTTAAAAACTTTGTCAATTTTTCGTTTCAGGACATTTTTGTGTGACTGAAAAAGGCGTTATGGACGAATTGAATTCATTTTCTTCGGTCATTAAAAAAACATTCGGTCTATGACCAATTTGAAAACTAGGGAATATTTTTATCAGGGCATAGTGGCACACCGTGTAAGCAAACTAATTTTTTTGCATTGTTACATCAACTGTTTCTTTACTGCGCTTTGTAATTAGTTTGACAGCAGGCTCATATCCCTATGGAATGTAATTTAAAACTCACCTTTAATCTGAACTAATGTGACCCATTTTTCCCATTTGAATGATGCCTTAATTTGTAGAAATGCTTCATGCCTCCAGATTTTTCTTTTTCTACATTCCTAACATTTTACTACTGAGGAATGGCATGGAAAAGTTCTTGGAAGCACTTTAAAATCACCAAATGATTCTTTAAAAGTGCATAACTACAAAGGCATCTTTTTCTGAAGAGGAAACAGTCTAAGATGATTGGCAAGCAGATCAAATTTTCATTCGTGGTTTGGCTGAAACGAACAGTTGTCGTATGATACTGAGAGACCAATTTTGTAACTACTGTATAAAACGTTTCTCTAACATAAAAACAAATTGTTGGAGAAGGAACACGGGGGAAGAAAACCAAATTTCGAAGAGGTATGACCAACCCTGGCACCCCTTAGTTCCAATCATGCTCGAACGTTTGACCGTCGCTGTCATCACTGGAGGATCAGCAGTGTGTGGTAGCTTTGAAATGAAGATGTAAACATTTCAGCTTGTTCTATTCCGCTGCGAAGTGATGTGAGTAACTTTTGGTTGTATCTTCTAAGCCCCACTTACGTTTCACGGCAATTTAATGCAAAACTAAGAAGCAAATACCGCTTGTGAGTTTCTTATGATTAAGTCAACAGTCAAAAATAGATAATATCAAACCCAAAATATGTCGCACCTTTATTTTTTCTGCATCGTTTAGATCAGGGGTTCACAAACTTTTTTACTCCTGCACCCCTAAAAAGGTTGTTCTGACTTCGCATCCCGGAAAGTTTATCATCAAGAATAAGCTTTCAAACATTTAGAAAGGTATTTGCATTTTATGTAAAGAAAATCAAACATGAGGACAGAAAAGATGGAGCACATTGTCATTTTAGTATACTCTATAAAAAATAAACACTTGCTTTAAATATATACAGAGTTATACAGCCAAAAAGCAGACTTACAAAAGTTTGCTAATGTATTTCAGTTCAATGACGCTTGTCCCTGTTTCTTGCTTACGAGTTTCTCAAAACGTAGAACTGTATTGCTCATAGCAATACCCATGTCTGCCTGTGCATTCAAGAGATTTCTAGATTCGTCTCAATCGACAAAAAAGTACCAAATCCTACTATAACTCGCATAGGTATGCTGTCGCAGATGGAATGAGCAAAGTTTAGTGCACTTTCATAAGGCCTTGGAAACACGACCACAGCCGAGCCCGAGCACCAATACTCTTCAAAACTTTTACTCTCAAATTGCATGTCAAGAACACTGTTTGAACGCAGTTCTATAAGATCTTCTTTCAGCTCTCCATCGTCTGACAGTTTATTCAAATTCAAGGAGTACGGATTCATCATCCATTCTTCAGATGTTTCCATGTTTCCTATGTCAAAATATATATCAAATGGCTTCGACAGCACTTTCTAATGGGCCACAATTTCGTCACAAAAACTAGGAATCAAACTCGACGATTCACTGTCATCAACTATTTCTTCAAATGATGGAAAATTCGAATAATTTCTTCCTTTCAGTCGCCGACACCACAGAGGCAACTTGTCTTTGAATGCATTTAGCTTTTCATAGCAATTCAACATTTTACAATTTTTGCCTTGAAGTGATAAACTCAGACTATTAGTACGAGTGAATATGTCACTCAAATACGTTATGATGTGGTTGAATTCTTGCGATTCTTCATGCAGATCACAGTGGGCGTGCGTTTAAAACTCATTGGCTTGTTTTCGCAGTTCGAAGAAGGGGGTTAAAACTCTCCCTTGTGAGAGCCAGCGGAATTCTGTGTGGTCAAGTAAAACTGTATGTTCACATCCAAGATCTTCACAAAGTGACTTGAAGAGGCGGTGATTTAGAGTACGGCCCCTAATCCAGTTAATGGTCTTTACATAAATATCAATGACTTTCTGCAATTTCGGAGGCAAGGTTTTGATACTAAAGCATTTGACGATGAAGGAAACACTGAGCACCTTGCAAGTGTGGAATCGTCTGTTTCATCAGTGAAGAAAACCCAGATTCTTTCCCATCAGCATAACAGGAGCGCCATCAGTGGACATGGAGCAAATGCTTTGAATCAGGTTTGGCAAATTGGCCAGGTCTGCGTGTCGGCCATAGAAATGCGACAATGACATTGAGGAAGTGGAAGGCTACTATGATTCTGGTCGTAAGGACAGGAGTGAATGGAGGATGATTTTCGCATGGGTGCAGAAAGCTGCCGATGGATCAGTATGCAAACTGTGGCAGCATCGTACCCAAACTGTGCAATCTTACAAACCATGAAAAGTCAGATAAGTATCAGTAATGAGCTCCAGTACAATGCCATGCAAGACTTAATCTTAATATCAACGAAAAGTTCTTATGATACTTTCTTGTAATTTAGATGTTTCTTTGTGACGAAGGAATGGCAATACCACAAAGTTTGGCATTTTTCTGGTGTTTAAACAAACGGTTTGGCCTTTTTCTGACCTCTTTTCAGCATTATTTGGCTTTTTATTGAAATTTTCAACTGGCATTCCTGACTCTCACGAGCGCGCTTACCTTCATGACAGTTGAAATAACTATGTTTAACATTCCGAGCTCAGAGAATGGAAATAGTTAAACACATATGATAACCATTGTTGTGCATGATATTTAAGAGCCGATGATGCCTACATCGTAGGCGAAATATATACTCTGTAAGATCTTAAAGTGTATGATTCTTTGCTGAGAAAGGATTTCTTTCCATAGACAGTGTTAGTGTTTACGCGAATAATTAATGTCGTGACGAATAGGCTTGAACGAACCGCGCGTTTTTGTCTATATCCATTGTTTACATCCATCAACAAAAAAGTTGCAGAAGAGAAATAAAAAGATCAATTTCCTGTCATCAAGATGGACACTTCTCGCACTCCTGGTTGGGAACCACTGATTCAGATGTTTAGTCCATGCTAGATTTGCGTCAAGTAGCCTCACAATCAAATGCCAATACTTACAATTCGTCACTGCAAGAAGGCGGCTGCGGCATTCTGTATCCGGCTTTAAGCATCTCAAATATCTCTTTCTGTATTTTCCCAGGGTAAGGGGCTGCACCGAGAGTCACCATTTCGTACAGTAAGATACCGAAAGACCAGCTGCCCAAACACAAATGTTGTGCAACTGTTTAATCTCTGGCATAAAGTAAATACAGAAGTGCAGGAGCTAAAACTTCAGCTATATGAAGCATATATATCAAAATCAGCCTTATGGTATAGACTGCAGGAAATAGCGCTTTTGCTAGAACCTGTTTTTTTCGAGAACTTTTATCAACTGCAAAGAATTTAAATTTTGATGCAATAAACCATCTCTTACTGAAAAAAATATCATAATTGGCAGTAAGTGGATAAAGGCAATTTTTTTCCTACAATATTGACTGCAGTCATGAAGGGATAAGTGTCATTGCAATATTGAAGTTATTTCAATCTTGAGGTCTTTACGGACAAAACACATTTTTAAATCGCGCCAGTGCAAGAATGCTTTTAATTATCAGTCACACCAAGTTTAAACAACCCACAAAACCAAACATTTTTTCATACTTGTACGGATTTGTTCTAAGGCATTTGTATTAAATGCAACGTCCTTTCTGATCAAACTATTCTGCACTAGCAACTAAATAGACATTTTGCCACACAACAGGAGTTACTAATTCAGTACGTAATTTGAAAACTGAACATTAAGGCCGCTTTACAACTTCAGATCATTAACAGCAATAGTTCATTCTGCAGATGTCAATGAGTTTTTATACAATATGTACCGTAAAAAGTGCTAATGTTCGCTGCATTTTTCATACAAATGCATGATTGCGAAGTTTGGAATAGACACACAACTTACTCTGTTTTGATTCGAATGACTGCGTGTACTTAAGTCTTGTCCTTGCCCTGAAACTGACCTACAATTACCAAGAAACCTCACAATGATTCATAGGTGTAGGAGCAGGAAAATTTTTGGGGGTGCGAAGGATTTTCGCCCGAATATCCCCCATACTCGCCCGAAAAGTTGTTCTGCGACTTTTGCCTACAAACTTTCAAATATCATGAAGACCTTTTTTGGTGTGATTTCCAAAAAATAGGTCTTACTTGTTTTTCTGCAAATGTTGGGCGCCATTTTTTGAAACAAACAACGTTGCGTGCCGTTTTTTCCAGGATTTTCTGGGAGTTTGCCTAGATGTTTAGGGATTTTGCCCACATTTTCAGTGATTTTGCCCGGGTTTTCTCAAGCATTCACTAGCATAATGGTAATACCGCGGCAGTCCATGGTCACGAACTCAAATTACGGCCTCTTGCTCCAGGCATCTAAAATTTTTTGTTTCCGGCTCCAACATCTAGAAGCTTTTGGCTCCGGCTCCAGAACGACTTGGTCCATTGAAAACTAAAAGCCATTGTAATATTGGTACAAATCGCTTTCCACACAAACTATGTCTGCGGAACCGGAACCCAAATTTCAGGCTTCCGCTCCGGATCTACCATCTAAAAGTTTTTGGCTCCGGCTCCAGCCATCCAAAATTGCTTGTGCTCGGGTTCCGGCTACACAGCCCTGGTTTGGGCTATATGTAGAAACAAAGTTCAATTACGTTCCACATTCGTCAACTATAGCTTTTATGCTTCATAAAACATGTTTATTGTTATGAACTGGTGCACCATCTTCCTCACCAACAGGGGTCATATATCAATGAAAAAGACACACGCCTGTTTGAATTTCAACAGTACAATTGGGACGTTGGGCATTTATAACCTACGCTCTTCCAATTTTTCGGAAGATTACTTGCTGCAACTGAAAGCCAATTCACACGCTGTAACTGAAAGCAAACTTTGAATGCAGTTCCGCAGGCAAACATTGTTTAATTCTGCCCAAACGCACACTCGCAACACCTTGGTTGTCACGCTTGATTGAGAGACGGAAATGCGCAAAAGTTAAAGACGTTTTTGTTTGATGTTTATGTGTAGCCGGGTTGATCAACGGGAAGAATAACCGATTCTTGTTTCAGTCATGTGAAAGTTTCTCGGTATTGAGGAAAGCAGTAGACATGTGCTTTAGTGGAATTGAGAATACCAGTCGAAGAGTTTGAAAAAGATACATCGGTTAGTCAGTTCCCAAGTTGGCAATACTGTCGATCATTAAAAACAGGTGCAACAGTTCGAAAATGCCAAGATACTGTATTTTATTATATCACCATTGCGAAAACCTGGAGTTAGTGCTATCTCATCCACTTTTACGTATTGCTTCATCAACTATCTCACACCTTATTTGCCAAAAAATTTCTCCATGTTTCACAGAGTTTCTTTTAAAAGAAGACGTGGACTGGGTTCTTTAAATTTGGTGTGACTGATAATTAAAAGTATGAGTATTCTTGCACTGGCGCGATTTAAAAAATGTGATTTTTCCGAAAAGGCTTCATCATTGAAATAACTTCAATATTGCAATGATTTCTATCCCTTCATTACTGCAGTCAATATTTTAACAAATTAAACACTTAGCATAGAAATACACCTTGTACTGTTTGCTGAAATTTTCGTGTAACTCAGTTATCGTCGGTTTAGAACTTTCAAAACTTTTTAATTATACCAACCAGGTTTCGGAAGTTAAGATGTTCTTAGTTACAATGGTGTTATGTTCTCATCTTATGGGTTTTCAGGTTTTTCCGGATAAAAATTCCAGTATCAACAAACAACATTGCTAACCATGTTCATTAGCCATTACATATAGGATATTATATCCATAAAAGACTTACACATCGCTCCTCCATGTTATAGGAACTTTGCCTTCCATCATTCGTTCGGGACTGACCCATTTGAAGGGAACTCGTCGTTCGGTAGCGCCTTTGATCATTCCGTAACGGTACACGTCATTTGCAAGACCGAAATCGGACAGCTTGCACTGCAAATGCTGTGACAAGGTACAGACATTGCACTGTAAATGCCTTAGTTGTGCATTTGCAGCAGTCCACAAAATTGAAACTTATTCCTAAATATAAATGAGCGGTGTGTGATTTTAAGGCTTTACGCTGCTACGACTGTGTTTCAAAATGATGAAATTTTCGTCACAAACAAACCTCTCCAACAAGCACGTTTCTTGCTGCCACGTCCCCGTGAATAACTTTGGCTTTGGTCAAAAAGTCCAATGCACTTGTCACTTGTTGACCAATGTTGCACAAGCTGTATTCAGTGAAGTTGTACAATGGATTGCAAGCCCGTTTTTCAGTCTGCCAAAGAAAGCAGACTATAAACCGTGTTTGAAATTGATAACCATCAGCTCTGAAACCTTTCTAGCAATGGAGTTTTATTTGTTTCACTAAATAATGTTGCAAATGTAGACGCGTTTTACTGTAAATATGTATGAACGACTTTCCCATTAAAAATTGATATAAAAATTGCATGAAATGTAGGTCCAATTCAAGACGAAAAGCAGAGAAAATCAGCTGCCTCCGTTCCTATGTTTGTTTGAGTCCTGTTATGCGCTTCTTGTCACATTTTACGGGTTACCAGGCTGTTTCACGCTATTTTCTGTGGTCCTTGGTAGGGCGACATTGCCCCTTCGCTGAAATCAATATTTCTCCACGTGTAACAAAATTCGAGTTTAACTGCGTCGAGTGCAAATATTTTGTCACGAAAGCAACCAGTCATAAGCATACATTCGCATTGCGGTGTTGTGTGCGTTGTCACTGCTTCCTTGCTCAAAGAAAAAGATAGATTGCTCATTCGTCGCAAATCCCGTAGGCGCGTATTGCTATCACTTCCTGTTAATGCGAGCTTCAGAAAGGAAAGGTCACCTCCCTCAACACAATCTCTGGCTGAAACCGCTAACGCCTGTGTTTAAATGCAACCCTTCCACGAAACAAGAATGTCAACTGCAGGAGCATGAAATCTCTAACCGCCGAAAGGAAGCACAGGTATAAAGACTACAAATATCATCGGCATGTAAAAATAAGCTTAACGTGCGAAAGAACAGTGTCAAGTGAATGTGGTTCTGTTGGCAATATTCGGTGCATTTTGATGCCAACACAAGAGATAAGGTACCAAAACAGCGCTGGTAAAAAACACACCTGTCAAACAACGCTATTAATATTTGAGTGTGCCTATTAACAGGTAGTGTATTTTACGATGACTAACACGCTTTAACATCTCCAAGGAGTGATGGTGCATTTATGTAAAAGTGTGAAACACCTCTATGAAATGCATACCTTGCTTCCAGTAAATTTCCTATAAAATGACATCCAAGCGACAAAAGTGTGCATGGCTCATGCACTACATACGCTTTCCAGACTAATCGTAGAGTAATAGCCTGAGTTTATTTCATTAAATTGTTTGTTGATTCTCGTGTCATAATTTCTCATGTTTCTTCACATATCGCATGGCATCTCCGTAGTGAACAAAAATTGTTTTAAAAGTTTCTTTCCCTTTTGTATTTGCCTTCGTTGTAAAAGTTTTAAAAATGTATTTCCAAACAGACTCAGTAAGTTTTCATGTCATGATGACATAACAACAATCACTACGGCTTGTGCTAAATGGCAAGGAGAGATAAGGCTGTACGAAGACTATCATGTTATTGTTATAAAATCAAATCCCGCTCTGTTTTTTTGACAGTATGCGTAATTCAGTTTTCAACTAAATTTTAAAAGGACGTAGAATACACTTATTAAGCTGATTCCCTCAGCAACTATATTTCTAAGCGTTCTGTCGATCAGTCCTATCGCTATGTGCGTAAGTTTTGTAATTTTAAGTAAGGGAGGGGTTATTGCCAAGATGGCGGATCATGAAGTGTGAAAACAAAAACTGTGTGTGAGGTTTCCAACGCCATTTTTGCATAAACTAAGTTGGACATTTTGAAGTATGAGCAAGCTTTTTAATTACGTCCTATGAGGGAATTTGCTGTTAAGACAAACTAAGTCGACGCGCGTGACGCATGGTTAACCTCGGTTGTTGATACTAGGAATTTTGGGTATAGGAAGGAACCTTGTGGGCGTAAACAGTTGCAAAAACGGTTATACTGAAAATAAAACATTTTCATGGCTCAACTTAATTTACTTCTTTTGCATGTAGAACCACAAGCTTCGAACAGAATACAAATTTGGCCTTCAACCGACCGCCAATAAGCTACTGGCGGAATTTATGCATTTTCTTGCCTGTTTGATGTCTTAATTATGCGTACCTCCCACATTTTTTGAGGAAAATATGCTTGCTTTTGAAAAAAATATTTGAAGTACAAGTTTTTTTTTTGGGTCGGATGAGCTTGTGAATAATTGCTGAGCTGTTAAAAAAATGCGTTTGTGCTCCTAAAACGTTTGGAATAATTTTTCATCATTTTGGCAAATTATACCAATATATTTAGGTAACCACAGCGGGGTATGGTAAACCCCAATACTCAGCAGAAGAAATATAAAAGTATATATTCAAAAAAGTTTGGAAGGTGTGAAAAAATTGAGGTTTTTAAAGAAAGAATTAAAGTCTTTCCAGAAAGAAATTTTGCTGATCGTAATGTTGCAGAAAGTCTGTATTACCTTGCCAACAGTAATATGTCAGCCAGCTGACGAAAGTAACAAGTCTCAACAAAAGCGAAGTTGAATCGATCAGCAAACCTTTTTGAATAGAGAATCGATTTCACGCAAAACAATGCATTTTCAGTCCATGAAATATTATTTAAATAGATTCTGTTTCAAGTTTGAATCTCAGGTCTTCGTGCTCATTATGCTACTGCAAGTATTGAGAGCATTCCGGTTTCACTCAGCTCTTTGCCTTTATGCGTTCTATAAATGAGGAATTTTTTTGTGGTTAAAAAGTTTTGCCATCGAAAACGTGCAGACAAGGTTAATATAGCAACCCATTATTTTAATATATCATAGACAGCATCGTCAACTATTATTGCATTGCAATTCAGAATGTAAAAGTTAACCGAAAAGCAAATGTAGTGTGTCAGGAAAAAGGTGAAATAAGAAGTTTCTTGACTACTTTTCGTAGCAATGAACGTTTTGAAAATTGCAACTTCCCTACGACCTCCAGTTGTCCGGCCAACTTGCAGCTTACGGTTATACTCCACCAACTACCAGGGCCGTGAAGCTGGGGCCCGGAGCCGGACCCCAAGCGATTTTGGATGGCTGCAGCCGAAGCTCAAAATTTTTTTTATGGTGGAGCCGGAGCCTGAAATTTGGGTTCCGGTTCCACCTACATAGTTTGTAGGGCAAGCGAGTTGCACGAATATTACAATGGTTTTTAGTTTTCATTAGTTTTCAATGGATCAAATCGTCCTGGAGCCGGAGCCAAAAACTTCTAGATGTTGGAGTCGGAGCCAAAAAAATTGGATGCCTGGAGATGGAGCCGGAGCCTGAAGTTTGAGTTCCAATTTCTCTATATGAAATGCATAAGTAGGGTTAAGAATAATAAAAAATGGCTGTAGATTAACGACAAACGACATCAGGCTGTGTATTTTCATAGAAAATGTGGTGGCACCAAAAGCTATTTGATTTACCAGCACGCTTACCTCACGGGCATCCCACAGAAAATGCAGAAGGTCGCCGTATGCCATATACTCGGTGACGAGTAGAAGCGAAGAGTTTTCTTCATCAGCAGATTTTTTGGTGCACACTCCAATCAGCCCTACGATATGTTCATGAGGTCCGAGTGAAATGAGAAGAGACATTTCAGCCAAAAACGTGTCACGTAGGTAGCTTGAACCTGTATCTGTATATACAAACAATGAATATTGCTGTTGCACATCTAATTTACTTCACGTACACGTAAATGTCTGAGCCTCCACATGATCCTTTGTATTTATCACGTTTTCATAATTTAAGGAGAAAAAACAGAACATGGAGCTTACAACGGATAAAAGCAGAAGGAAAACCTCATGTATACTTTGCAATACGACGAAAACATTACTAAACAAAAGTTTTTTGTTGTTAAATATAAATTAGCAACAACCTCTACATGTAAAATTGCTTAATTAAAATAACTTTCCTGTCGGAAATGCATTACTTCCGGTAAAATGAAGAGCGTTTTCCTATTTTCGTTGCTAATCATATTTATAAAGCGTTGCTATGTTTTGTATACTGTTTATGCCAAATATTTAGACCTTTTCAATCCAGATTAGTCAAAATCGTTTGTAGAAAATAAGACAAACGTAGATTTGCAACCACAGGCGGCATGACTTCCTTGTATAAAAAGCGATTGATAGAAGATAGTTGCCCTTGAGTGTTAAAGTTAAGAAGTAGTGCGCATGGTGCCACTGGAGTGTTTCGTGAAGCAAGGATGGTGTATAGTGCAGTGGTCCCCAACACTGCACTATACACCATCCTTTGCGTGTTTTTTGTAACAGCGGACTGGTCAGCGCCTGACAATTTTACCGCGGACCGGAGTACTCTCATGTTTGTTATTTTTCAACAGCTGAAATGAAGCTACCAGTTTGAACCATCGGATAAAGTTGCTGGATGTTTGCGTACCCGCTAAGACTCACAAGTTCTCCTCGTCTTCCTCTTCCTCCCATTCCTTTGTTGGCGACCACTGCCCTAACGCATGCCCAGAAATCGAGTGGTGTCACCACCAGTGTACATTTTGTACTTCCGCGGCCCGAGGAGTTGGGGACCACTGGTGTAGTGCATTTTAAAAACTTGTGTAAGCAACTGCATGAAAATGCAGGTTAAAGTTTGAGTAGTCAGTGGGCCAATAAATTAGTTGATAACTTTTATCTTCTCTTTCCGTTAACTGCCGTCAGACACGGGCATCCGAGTTTTCTTTTTTCTACCTTTCAGTTTCAGCATGGCAGTGACGTAATGCTGCAGAAAGTCTGTACCGGCCGTATTAAAATATCAATCAAATAATAAAAACATTTTCCATATATGTAAGTATAAATCAGTTCGGTGAGTGGCAATTAAACAAAGAATTTTGCAAAGCAATTTTACAAAGCGCCAGCAGCAAGATAAACAAAAGTTTGAGAGAGATTGACAACAGAATTGAAAAAAACATGTTGCAACGATAAGCACAAGCTCTGCTTTCTTGCATGGTCTTTATTAAGCTTTCTTTAGCAAACGTCGTCTTTTCACAAGCATGCATAGCGATATTCAGACTTTTCAGTTATCATCAAGGCAACCAACCTGTTAAAGACTTTACAGCAACTTTCGTTTTCAAATCTCCTGCCAAGTACGCACTTCTTACCACTCCGAAATTTCCTCTTCCAATGACGTCTGCAAACAGAAATAACTAAGACAAATATTATACTGCAGGTCTTTGTTATAACAAAACAATTTTACATCACGAAAAAACTTTAAGCGCAAAAGTCTGAGCAAGCCTTGAATTGTCTGGATGTGTGATCAAATAAAGGCTGGTCTCACTCAGTGGCGTACCTAGGGTTTTCCACGTCCTGGGGCAAACTCAGTTTTGGCGCCCCCACCCAGCCGGTTCATGGCAGCATAGATGCGAAGAATGAGTTGGGCATAAAGGGGCATCGAAAGCTGACTCGGGTCCCGCAATCGCCTGATATAGTTGTTTCAAGACCCGTCTGAAAACGTCCTGTCATTGTGACGTCACAGAATTGACGTCAAGACCTTTGAACCTTGGAAATCATTAACTACCGTAGGTAAGAATCTAATAGTTTCGCGTGAAGCTATTCCCTCTGAAATTTTGGCCACGATTGAACATTCAAACTGTTTTATTACGACACTCCAAATTGCAGTAATACATTCTCTAATTGTAGCAACTAGTGAAATAAAATGCAAAAACTAACCAAAAAGTTCCCTGATCATCTGTATAAATATGCATGAATTTTAATGACAATTTTTTGGGAATAAAAATCTTCTGGCAACACAGGATAAAAATGGCCAGAGTTGCACCTTGTTTTCTAAACCACTGGTTTGTCAGAGCCTTTCGAAGTCAGAGCCTTTATCAGAATAACCCCAAAACTATTGCTGAATTGAAATTGGCCATTACGCAGAACATTTGTGCAATAAAAAGAGAAGAATGTGCCAGAGTGATTGA
>JGI24022J15233_10004118_pt1 | contig 14850 bp, 13 predicted proteins | sample Ectturendosymbi2_FD_15233 | JGI IMG/M metagenome (IMG submission 15233) | reverse complement strand
CAGCACTTGCGCTGATCAGCCTTAGCAGACAAAATAAAGACGATTGTTTCGGATAAAGTGAACTATCGCGGAACACAATCTTAAACATGCGTAATGGAAGAAAGGTCTGCAAAAAGTGGTGAGATGGTTTCTGGATGCAGACGATAACCCAGATTCCCACCAAAACCTATAATTATTAATTTTTGGGCAATTTACAATGTTCCTTGAAATCTGCCTGCAAATTCATTCCGTGGTATTTGCATTAAGCCGACAAACTGACAAGCAAACAGTATGCGAAAACAATAATCTTCTTTGCGCAGGTAATAATGCTTTTCATAAAATATCAAGCTCAAGGGGGGAGGGTAACCCCAACCCCCCTTGCGTACGCCCTTGGCGGTTACAAACGAGGGAGCTAGACTACAACAAGCAACCGTGAGAAAATTTTCACTTGTTTGCGAATCGCAGTAGATAAGCGTAATCGTGGGGAGTAGTTGTCTGACTGTGAGTAAAAGCAGAAATAGACGTACGCACTGAGGGTAACTGAAGAATCATACAGGTTTTCAGAAGAGTAATTTGTTCACCTCAGCCTTCCAGACACTGGCAAAATTAGTTGTAATCTGGAGTTTCTTTGAAGCGAACACATTTGCCAATACGACATCTACCACTGGAAAAACTTTAATGTTCCGAAAATATCAAATTCAATGAGTATGTTAAATAGAACTCTTAAAACTAGAGTTTTCAACAAACTGCTCTTACGCAACTCCATATACACCAGTTCATGCACCAACTGGACTCTCTTGAAGGATTGCGAGCAGTACTGTGTATGGCACATTGCTTTGGGAATTTGTCTTGGAGGAAACTTTAGTTAAAGAAATTGATCTTGTGTTTCTCCGCTTCTAATGAAGGCCATAAGAACTGCATTCTGCCACATAAATTTTTCAGTGTAAGGGAGACACCGCTGTTGACCTCGACGGACCTCTTTTCGCGTACTAAGTCCATTTCCAGAAAACTTTGAAAATCCATCGCATCGGTTTTGATTACGGACGATACAGCTTGACAACCACTGCTGCAAGGATTTATCTTTTTCATTAATCGATGTTTTCGTCACAGTCAACGTGGACGGAAAAACGTTTAGTAAGAACGTTTCTAAACAAATGTTAACCCTTATCGAGGAGGACATTTCATGTTTGGTTGCATGCAGTTTATGATCGGTGATGTTGGACTGTTTTAAAAAATGGAGAAAAAGTTTAGTGAATCGAATATTCGTTGGAAAATCCTCAGCACCACCGTTTTGAAACGTTTCCAACGTCACACGTTTCAAAACTCGTTAATGAAACTCAACTGCTTTTAGTCCGTCAGTCTGACGGTCCAGGAGTGCGTATGACAATTCTGACAATAAATCTGAAATTAATGAACAATATCTATATCAACCTTAGCATCAGAATTCGATTTATGTAGAATTAGTGACGTCAGTGCGCAGCATCATCACTGTGAACTAGGTGTCGTCACAAAGAGACTCTGTTCATCCTTGTTTATTGTTGCAGCAGTGAGTGATAGTCTCCGCTCTAATCCTCAATAATGAAAACTTCAACACAACGAACTATTTAATTAGAATCGTTTCTCTCTCAACGCTGGGTATAAAAGCATGGTGGTGCGCTCAGGACGCCATCGCTTTCTACTGACTTGCATCGAATTTGCAAAATCTCTTTAGCTTTGAAGACATCTGTTATCTATCATCACCAGAAAACAAATATAGACTGTTCAAGCAACAACGAACTCATGGGATGGGAAATAACTTCTATGGACAATCTGTTCCGCATTGATCCCCAACTTCGGATGTTTGAGAAAGAAATTCGAAAGCGGTTTGTTGTTTCCTCAGTTTTCGATGTAAATTCAAGTCGGCATGTGATGGCTTGCTAAGATTTTGAAAACAATAAGCCAACACATATTTTACCATACTTCCAATGTGCAAAAATCGTGAATGTTGCCAATCTCCAACGTGGTAACAACAATTACGTACGGAAAGGCAATGTATTTGGACCTTATACAGTTTGTCAGTTTTTAGGAAAAACAACGAAAACAACGCCCATTACAAATGGTGTTCGGATGAAAGAAAAAACGACGAGTATGATTTGTTACAATCTGCTACAGGTTGAAAGTTGATTAGTTAGTAATTTCGAGCTTATTTTAACCTGACAGGTAAATTGCTTGTTTGTTTCCCATCGACATCCAACGTGTGTGTATGCTAAAACTCACTTGGTGTTGCAAACAGAAAACAATTGTTCGCACTAAAATATGTGCTTGAAATAAAACTAATATTATTACTAGTGACTTGAAAGGGATCAAATTAACAAGCCTCCCATAAACTCGTCTGCTCAAAGATGATGGGATTGCATCGACACGTGTTTGTTGCAGGTACGGACTTTTCAAAAAAAACAAAATGTGGATTGAAAATATGGAAGGGTTTGATCGATTTACCCGAAGCCACAGAGATTACGGTGTTGTCGTTGGCCATGATGGAGGGGTGAGATGTCAGGAGTGGATTCCGAATGCGAAGGCGGTATTTCTCAAAGGACAGTTTAGTAAGTAAACGTTTGGACAAATTCAATCAAATGAAGGTATTAGCGAACTTGCAAAAAGATATTTCGAATTTTCAGATGTTTAAATCATACCCAAAAATCACTTCAATTTTTTTAACACTTTCAACTTTCAGACAATTCGAAGATGATCCCATATAACTCAGTCGGACAAGGAAAATGGGAGCTGTTTCTTCCTCCGAAGCAGGATAGGAATTGCCCACTTCCTCATCTCACTGCGTTGAAAGTAGGATTTTTCTTGAACAGACACCTACATCCATATGTCGTTTGAAGCTTAACTGAAGCCAAAAAAGCAAGATCTAATAAAACATTTGGCGCCTGTTTTATGAGACAACAACAAGAAAAAGGTTTTAATTAAAAAACTATGAACGCAGTTGTATCTGTAACCAGTAGCGCAACAAGTGTCAATGTGTCAATGGTACTAGTATGAAAGGCTGCAAGCACGCATTTGAAAGGATGAAAACTTTGACAGGCTGTTTCAAATGAACGACAGTGAAATGTCATTAGCTTGTCTGTGAGTAACTCGCAATACAGTAACTGCTCTCATGAATGAGAAGTAAGAGTTCAAGTTTTTATTCGTATCAACTGATTACCCTTTTAAATTAGGTATCAGGAAAAAATGCTTACAACAGAACTTCTTTCCAGTTCCTCGTATTTTAGCCAGTGTACATTACCAGCTCTTTACTGAATGGTCTTGAATGTGATGTGCTTACCGTTATCTCGCCATTTCATAGGATTTTTTTCTTCTCGATAATGTCATTTTTGTTAGTTTCAGTGAAAGATAAAATGAAAAACAATCATCTTCTGAAGTAAATTTTTGCTCAAATGCAGGGAGTAAACTGACTTCACGCTCAAATTCCTCAAATTCTACTGAGATTTCTAAATCATTATCCAGAGGAGAAGTGAAACAAGCCAATAAACTGTTGTCATGGAACCAGTGCATGTTTGGTGGATTGTTATATTGTGACCACAATTAAAACACTGTAAAACTCATAGCAAATATTCATTTTTGTTGGCTTTTGTCAAAAAGTGCATCCTTCTTCAGCTTTCCATCGAGACACAAGACCACCAATCAATCGAACGGATCTCGCCCTGGGCCAGATACGTCACTCAAAGCGGATCGAGTTCCAAATGGTTATTTTGGAATCCACCTCACAACCAACTTTCTCGCCAGGTACAAAGGCGTACGCAAGGGGTTGGGGTAGGGGTTAACCCCCCCTTGAGCTTGATATTTTACAAAAACTGTATTACCCGCGCAAAGGGAATTCATTATTTTCGCATACCTTTTGCTTGTTAATTTGTCGACTTGATGCAAATACCACGGAACGAATTTGCATGCAACTTTCAAGGAATATTGNAAATGGGCCAAAAAGCAATTATTAGGTTTTGGTTGGAATGTGGGTTATCGTCTGCATCCAGAAACCATCTCACTACTTTCTGCAAGCTTTTGTCCACTACGCATGTTTAAAATTGTGCTCTGCGATAGTTCACTTTATCCGAAACAATTGTCTTTATTTTGTCTTCTTAGGCTGATCAGCGCAAGCGCTGACCCCACTGGCTACATTACCAATTTCTGCAGCATGATAGAACTGTTGCACGAGCTTAAATAAGTAGTTGTTTACATGGAAGTATTCAGGCATTTGATAATGTCTCAGCAGGGAAAAAGGAAAACCATAAGTTTGATGGACTTCTATAAATAACAGAAAATCGAAAGTTTTCTTGCGTACTTTATGCGCATTCGCAATTCTTGTGTAGTTAATAAGATTCGATCTTTGAAACCGCGGTGTGCGTCAGTCAGTCCAACCACTCACTTTATATGCTCGGCTGCTCGCATTGGACAAGACATTAGCGCAGTCTCATTTTGTAGTTATAAATTGCTCTGAGGCATTGATGAGTGTGTTTTACTCCCTGTTTTAACGCGCAGCCTGATATTTTTGCAGTGATGAACTGCTGTGTCATAGCGTTGAGTATACTTTTTCCGATATCCTCACCTGGAGCGCTAATAGTTTATATTGAGTGCAATAACATAAAATAAGGCGAGTGGATGTAGAAAAATATGCAAATTATGTCAAAAACTTCGCCAAAACGTTGGTTTGGAAACATGAATATGACGGCAAATTGTGACGTCACAAAGAGCGCCCACCAAATACAAATGACCACCATATGCCACTGAATGAACCCCCCACACCATGAAAATTTTCTGCGTACGCCACTGGCCAGGTATGACGTTAATTTGATTTATTATTTCAAAGAACCTATTTCAATCAGAGCTCCTTGTGTCCACATTTGCGAGACCACAACAAAATAGCAGTTTTTAATTCGTCAGACATTCTGTGTTAATCAGATCAGTCGTTCTCACGCCATGAAACCCGATCGCCTTCGGATCTACGAAGCTCATCTCGGCAAAGTTTCCAAAAGCTCAGATATGTCAAGCTACCGATAGTTCACAAGTCAAGTCCTTCCACGTGTTTGCAAAATCGGCTACAACTGCGTTCTGTTGATGGCGGTTACGGATCATCCATATTGCTCCAGTAGCGATTCTCATGCTGATAACTTCTTTGCTACTCCAAGGTATAAACAATAATGCACACAAGTGAATATGACTTCATTTCGATTTTCGTAGTTCATAAAGTCTATATTGATTTTGGAGAGACATAGTAGTGAGTGGTTTTTCCACCTTTTGAAATCAAAATAGCTACCTAAGCTGTTACGTCAATATCGAGAACACATTTTACTTTATTTTACGCCTGCAGTCGCCTCGGAACGCCTAATGAGTTAAGAGAACTCATCAATGTTGCTCACGAAATGGGAATCTATGTTCTGATGGACGTGATGCATGGTCTTGTTTCGGAAAACGCTCTACATGGCCTTGGTTTGTTTGGCTGGACCGATGAGTGCTATTTCCGTCCAGGATGGAGAAGGCGTACAGGTGAAAGTGGTATAAGGCGATTCGACGTAACAAAGTAAGAACATAGTTTCATATCAGAATAATTGTAAAACAGTGAATATTCACGCGTTGCAACAGCATGAATCAGTGAAATTTCACAAAATGTTTCCAATAAATCACTTATGAAGGTTATAGTAAATATTACAGACATGTAGGTTTTTATCAAAGTATGCAACTAGCTGAAGATTCACAGTTGTTACTATTAATCAAGACGTTATTCTATACATAACAAGGTAAAATTGTTTTGCCTAGAGATGAAATTAAAATAATTTTCGTCTTCTTCATCAGACATGAAGTTCTACGTTTCCTTCTGTCCAACTTGCGCTACTACCTGGATGAGTTTTCCTTTGACGGGTTCAAATTTAGAGGAGTGACTTCTATGATTTTCAACAATATCAGAGACGCTGATCTCAGAACAAGGGGTATATATGGTTGTTGCTTGTGTGTGAAAAATATGTTACTGTATTTCTTCTGACTTGTATTGATTTTTTCACGTTTCCACGTGAACTCCATGTTTGCTTCATTTAGAATTGATAAGGTTAAGACTTGCAATTGTAAAAAGTCTTGGTTTGTCAAATGCTTGGAAGACATTTGCTGCAGTCAGGTCCGGCCGTCAAAATAAAACTGGTCTATATTAAAATGACCTCTCGTTGCAATCTTAACCAAACGCCTTCATACATTGAGTCACAGGAAACAAAAATCCAACAAAATTGAACACATCTAAAAGCTCGTAGCACTTCTAACGTCTTTAGTAAGAACAAATCAGAAACGAACTATAAACTGAGGAAATTGGCTCATGGCTAGCATCACAATCTTCCAAACAATCTTTATTTCTTGAAAAAGATTTTGTGATTTTGAAAGATACGATACAAATTACTTTGTGATCTTACCCCAACTTTTTCTTCAGTTCCAATAACGTTTGGTTGATTGGTTCTCTCGTATGCAACTTGCGACAGAAACACATTCTTATCGCCATTGTCCTTGAGTTGTGTCTTTATTGCAGTGCAAAACAAATTTAGTCCGAAAATCAGAAATCTTGAAACAATGGGTTTTTCCTTTTTATCGTGACTTCAATCACAACAGTTTCATCAAAATTTGAAGATTGGAAACAACGCAACTATTTCATTTTCATAAGGCCATATGCAAGGAATGTGCATCGATGACTTTATACTTTACTAGACTGGAAGTTTGGCAACGACTATCAAGAGTATTTTGGAATGAGCGCAGACTTGGAATCGATGTCATACCTCATGCTGGCCAACCAGATGCTGCATCAGTTCTATCCTCACGTCATTACTATTGCGGAGGTTGGGCAATATTCTACAAATATATTGTGTTTCAGTAAACCCCTTTCTACTGTTTGTTGAACAATGTGACGTGTACCTTAGCGTAATGGCCTTGAAATATAAAAGACATTTAACATTTTGACGAAAGGTTTGGCAGTTGGTAATCGATGAAAGCTCCCATGCTTGCAGTTCTTACGTTGTGCAAAACAGCAAGCTGCACAAAATAGCATTTTGAAATTTTATTTTACAAAGGAACATTCCGGTTTTCCAAGCATTTGCCGACCTGTTCAAGAAGGTGGTCTAGGTTTTGATTACAGGCTGAACATGGCTACTCCTCGTCAATGGATTAAAGTATGTGGCATTGTCAAGAGAAATGTTTATTTCAAGCAACTTGTTTAGCTGAGTCAAAACAATGTTTTCCGCATTACATTTATGGTATTCATTTTCATGTTAGTGACACAAGATCTATATATTTATATATCACATGACATCTATATATCACGTGACACAAGATCTATATATTTACTGAAAAGAGTAATTTTTCAAAGCATTGAACTTTTTTTCCAAACTATATGGCTGTTGTTCTTTTTGCTACTCGTGATGTCATTTCGTAGCGTTTGCCACCAGGTTTTAAATCAAGCAGATAAGTTAGTTCTTCTGGCGATTTTTCTTTATTAGCCGACGTTTCGTCCACCTATTCAAGTGGGCTACGTCATGGCAATCGCTGTTTTTGGTGAAAACATAACATATTGCTGTGGTGGTAATCTTCCATTTCCCAACGTATACAACGATTTTTCGTAAAAACACATTGTTGTTGTGGTACGTTTACATTTCCTACTCAACTTGCAATTTCAGTTTTTGACGGAGCACAACAGTGATGAGGAATGGAAACTGGATATTATTTGTGATGCACTTTCCCAAACACGACCTGGAGAAAAATACATCGTTCTGCCAGATTACTATGACAAAGTAAAGCTTATTCTCAGTGTGAAAATGTTGAAAAACGAAAAACTAATTATTGCACAGTAAGTTTTCTTAAAGAAACACCATTCCCGATACTGACGTCGGTAATTTGGAGTCAATTTGCCATCAAAGACAATAATATAATTTTATGAAACTACATCCAACGCGCATTACAAGCATTACTTGTACTCTGAATGTGCAACGGTAGCTTTCTAGTTTTGTGCAACAACATACCTAGTTATTTTTATTTTTAGAAATAAGACTATGTTCTATGTTCATGTGCGTAACCAGACGACGAGCTTATGGTTTCTATTGTCTTCAATCAGAAAATGTATTTTGCATGAAACGCCGATAGTTTTCCTAGGATGTGGCGAAAAAAGTTATTTTTGTTCAAGCACATTGAAACTCCCATAAAATCAAAATTATCGGCTAATCATTTTTCTTCGACAATTTCGTATCAGCGCATTATAAGTAATGAAGACCGCTTTTTTAAATTAAAACTATAATTTTTGATTAGACTAGTTGAAATCTAAAAAGTAACTGAGATATACAATACAGTATTCGCATTATGAGCGTTTTGACAAGGAATTAGAAGTTCCAGCACCCCACTACTTTGCAAACATCCGGAATACAAGATCCGCCCGCTAATTTATTGCATTTTTACTTTTTCGTTATAAAGTATACCACCTTATAAAATTTTGATGACAGCCTGACCTTGTTGATAAGGCAATCTTATTTTAATCTCAAACGTTTTGTGTCGTTATACCGTATATGCGTCAATCCGTCTTTCGCTGATGGCCAGGCACAAAACTCATCTGTGATGAAATAATGGATCGTCTGTTTGGAGTGAGGGATATTGAGATTATCATGTGAGCAGTAAAATTAAATATCTTACGTGGTTCCTAATACGTCTTCTTCGCACAAGAGGTTGGCGCCCATAGATGAAAGAAGCAGTCTAATGAAGAGATATGACAAAAAAGGTTTTCTAATGTTTTGTTTTATATATGGGGGTCCAAAAAGATGTAGCCATTTTTGAAAAAGTAGCATTTTGTATTGAAGGAATTCTTTGCAACTTGGTTTCATATGCCTGTCTGACAGTGACAGACATGTAAGTTTTGCTTCGGGTTCTTTCCTCGTACACCACCATTTTCCGAGCATAGCTCAATGGTTTGTAATGTGCTTGATCCAAGCTCCTTGGCCTTGAATCACTGTGGCTACTCGCAAATTGAAATTTGTAATGATCTTATCCAAAATTTCGTGAGGAACTCCTCCTGATCTCCTTTTAAATGTCATTCTTCAGTACATCAATAGTTTGGGGAGTGTTAGTACAGACCCAGCTGTGTAGTAGGTATCCACAGAAAATAATCCTAAGGGGATAAGGCTGGAGATTGTACAAGCCAAGGGTTATCCGTACGGCGGGGGATGTGCCTGCCTGAATGTAAGTACCGATGGGGATATTTGAGTGAGGCATTGGAGCAATGCGGTGCTCCTCCATAATGCTGGTAAATCAAAATACACATGACCCCTCCTCGCTTCGGCCTCAGTGCCGGAATGAATTTGCTTCTAGTTAGTTCAATGTATCGTTCTGTGCCCATCGTTACCTGACGACCATCAGTATCCTTGAGCCATTATTGCCACATAATGTTATTACGACTCAGTGCGCACCAAACAATCATTTTGTAAACACTAATTGAGCGATACGGATGCTCGTGAAGCTGAGCCTGTCCCCACAAGCGCATATTCTGTTTGTTCACTTGACCACTAACGTGGAAATTTACCTTGTCACAGAAAAAATTGAAGACCAAGAAATCAGGATGGCCTTCTATTCGCTGATTGTAGTTTTTCCCAAGGGAAAGTCTCTCAAATTTATTTACATTGGTTTGAAGTTGTAAAATCTGTATCTAATACGGAAACAGGTGAAGAGCATGGGGCATTATGCGCATAAATGAACTCTTTGAAAGATTGGACAAACGTCTTGTGGATTTCCTTGGAGACTACTCCAGACATTCTTCCACAGTCAAGATGTGATTTTCTGTCCTGGTTTACCTCTCCCGGACACTGCGACCTCCTCTACACTTCCCGTCTCCCTAAATTTGTCCAGGAGGTGCTTCATTTCGTGTTTGGTTGGAGCGTTTCCGTTAGGTAAACCCTCCGAAACTGTCGTTGAGTTTTGACAACTGATTTCATCGCGAAATACGCATCTACAATCTTGATCCTCTTCTGCACGGAATATCTGGCTGCTTGTTCCATTGAAGCAGGGAATTAAAAGGCCTAGGCTCTAACTATGATATACCCGAAAAACGGAAACCAGGGTTAATTTGATATGAAATGATAGCGATAACAAAATGAAGTCATCGTGTTGGGCCACTCTGTAATTTACCAGCATCACTTTGAAACTGGTAACAATCATGCTTATAAAAGCGTAGTGGGGGTAAGTGCGTTTATGAATTTATTTCTTTTTAGAAATTGTGCAAAAATGCATTCCATTACCACCGATAACATCACACAGTCAATCAGCAATGATCTACACAGTGCGCCTAAATCAGATCCGACACCAACATTATAAAATTTGTTTCACCGCCTCTGACTTACAGACTGGCTCACGATTATATTTTCATTGTATTTAGAACAAGTCCAGGAAAATGGCCCTGGCTCACTTCTTGATGGGAGGAGAACCGATGTCGGAAGAGGTTCCCATGACCCCGAGGTTGGAGAGAGGAATAAGTCTGCACAAAATGATCAAGCTCTTTACAAATGCATTTGCTGGAAACGGTGGATGTCTCACTTTCATGGGTAAAATTTTATTTTCGCATCTAATGTCAAAGAGTAATTTTATGACCTGTGGAGCATATTTCAGTGAGGTAGGTACTTTTTGCTGACATGAAAAACTGCATCATTTTCATTCCTTTGTAAATATGCAGTAAATGTAAACAGCATTTATTAAACGTCTTTAAGAGCCGATCTTCTGAAAACAAATCAAGAAATTGACAATAGCTTTGACTTCCAGGCAACGAGTATGATTGGCCTGCGTTGGGTGAAATGTCTCTCATGAATGACACTCCGGATTATGAGTGTAGAGGAAGACGGCACCAACTTGGCGGCACCGATGGAATGAGATTCAAATGCTTGTATCGATTCGAAACTGCCTTAAATCAGCTCGAGCGCAAATTTGGTTGGTTGAACGCAAGACCAGTAAGTAAAGTTGAAACGGATGCTTCTAAACAAACAAGCATTTGCCTGGCTTGTTTTCGAAGATATTTTTCTTCATTCTTGGTAGAGACACAGTTTCACACATGTAAAAGGTTTAATCGTTATATCCAATTCTGTATTTTGACATAAGGTATCCTATGCATAAATCACACAGGATGAAAACTCTTCACATTTCTACATACTTTACTAACTTTAGGAGAATGTTAAAATATTCGGAATGAATATTGTTTTATTCGAGGTTTCGCATATTTCAGGTAAGTACCCAAGCCACAGTTTTTTCCTTCGAGTACATGAAATCAACGCCAAATTCGTTCAGGCAAGTGGGAAGTTCCTAATAAATTGCTTTTTCTTGCACTTATCCCAGACTGTCTGTCCACTACATTCTTAAAAAAGATCTCAATTTTAAGTGAATCGATTGTTTCTTGATTTTGATCATTTCGAAGAAGCAATAGAGGAGAATGAAATGGAAATTGTCGTAATGCAACGAAAGTTACCACAGAAGCAAAGGCAAAGAAAGAAATTGCCTCATTGTGTGCCCTTACAATTTTCAAAATTTCAGCGAATAACCAAGAAAGAAATGTCACTTATATCACCTACGGCCTACCGAATAAGGAAAAAGCAGAAATGTTACAAACGCTTCACAACCAAAACCCCAAAATTTACCCCCATGAAAATTAGTTGAAACAAAGCAGTTTTTCAATGATGTTAATGAAACGTCAGATTTTCTCAGTTGGCTGTTGCAATCACTGCGTCAGCCGCTGTTGCATCATATTTTAAACGCAATTTCTGTTGCATCAACTGTAAAACAGTCGTAAGTAAATTGCCGTTCGAGATGGACATGACACCCAGGAAACGCAAGAAGATCGGCACATTGTACGAACACGCAGCTAAGACGTATAGAGACATTGTTGCAGTGATTGGTGTGGGTCTTGTAACTGTCAGCCGTGTCATCAAGATGAAACAAGATACTGGGCTGGTTTCTAAACGCAAAGGCAAGGGTGGTAACAAGAAGAAAACCACTCCAAGTGACGATGCTCTATACTTACTCCGACAAAGTAAAAAAGATCTTCGCAAAACGAGTCACGCATTGAATACGAATTTGAAGGAGAAGGGTATTCAAATCCGTTCCTCTACAGTTTGGAGACGTCTCGTCGCAGTTTTTCAAATAGCTTGAAGGCCAGCGTGAAAACAGCTTCTGACCAACGCAATGAAAGAAAAACGATGTAATTGGGCAAAAACGTAAAATGCAACAAATATGGCAAAATTGGAGAAAAGAGCAATGGACAAATATTGTTTTCAGCGATGAAAGCCATTTCTTTGCATGGGGTCAAGAGAAGTCAGCACGCTCGAAGATCATCCGAAGAGAAGATTAGTGATCCAATTCAAATTAGTTTGCTGAGCACCCGCAGATAAAAGATGTTTTGGTGATGCTTTATGCCAACCGAAGGAATGCTGCACTCTCCACAATATATAGAAGTTCTTTGAACAAGAGCTGTTCTGGAACGGGAAAAGAGTTTCCGCAAAATTTGATGTTTCCGCAAAATTTCACAAGGATCTTGCCCCATGTCACACATCAAAAATGGTGAAATATTTCATTACAGAGGAGAATATTCCGATGCATGATTGGTCCGGGTATTCTTCTTTCATAAACCCAATTGTGAATTTGTAAGCTCTATGCAAAAGTCGAATTCGTGTAGTAGATTGTACGACAATGGAAACACTCATTCAGACGGTGATTCAAGTAGGCTATGGTAAAGCGATCAGAAAATCATCAGTGGTTGTTCAAAACTAGCAGATTTTATGCCAAACCGCTGCTTAAAAGTAGAGGAGGTCATGTCCGTTAGTAATAAGCGTGCATGTGAAGTTTTATCACCAGTTATTTCGAGTTTTATTTATTCCACTGTGATACACAAAAAAATTCTTTTCGTGCTGAAACAGATTCTACAACTAACAACTTTTCTTTTCAGATATAAAATTGTTCTCGACACCGATGACAAAATGTTTGGAGGCCGTGGCAGAAACCAGTCATCCTTGGAGTTCTTTTCACAAATGCATAACTGTGACAACAGATCTACGTCAATAGTGGTGAGTAGCAGATGATACTTGAGTGTTTGGATTGAAAATGTCTTCTCATATCATTGACATGAATTTGAATTGCAAGTATTTTTATCTACATATTTGGATAATAATAGAAAGATGCCAAAAATCAATTAAATTATCACTCAAAATCTTTTTCTTTTTCATGATTAACCTGAACAATGAAGTGTCAAATCATGTATTAATTACATACACATGACCTCAGGAAAAACGTCTTTTGCTTTGGTTTCTTTTCATTGATTGAAGCAAAATTTACAATATCTTTCAAGTAAGCGACCGTCAAAGCACATCGTTTGTCAACATCTGAAGATATACCACCAAGAATTGCTAAAGATAGCCTTGTGGTTGTTAATGCTCAGTCCTCGCTCTTGATTATTTTCAACGCTATTCAGATCTTCATACTTGCACCAAACATACCATTCAGGTTTTAACAATAAAACAAAGGATACGCTGTCGAACGAAAGAGTAAAAATAAAAATATTGTATTCGAAAAATAAAAACAAACATTTTCATCGATTTCTTTCAATGATCTCTGCAAACTCTTCAAAAAGGTTTCCCTTCCGTCGCGATGCGCCATTGTGATGTCAACGGACGACTTCCGGTATGATGGTTATGGCTGTGATGCAAACCAATCTTGCCTTGAGCCAAACCACTACAAGAGCGGCTTCACCTCCGAGTACAGAACAGGCCCACGTCACAATGAATATGTCGAACGCCACAATGAATCCTGTGTCAGAAGTGGACATCACCATGACGACAGTTACCTCACGGAAAAGGAGTGTTTCATGCACCGACACGAGGATCGCTACACCAAGGAATGCAAGGGTGAAAGGTCACGGGAATGCGCCGAGAGTTCCGACCAATTCATGTGCGAGAAGAGATGCTGCGAAGACCATTACTGTGCTCGGGATCACGCCAGAAGTTCACGTGGGGTCAGATTCAACATGAAGTAGTGTTACCGAAATGTCTTTTTGTCGTCACACTTTCTCGCACCTCGTCGATGCTGTAACTTGACTTAGTGTGGAATTGCATGCTTACGTTTCGTCACTATGTGTGGATGTTTGTGGTTTTTGTGCATTACCTGCACAGAAATCGATAGGTTTGGAGTTTTCGTGCATTTGTGCTGAAAGAATGTAGTTGTGCTTTTATGTGCTGTGTGCGGTGTTGTCGTTTTGGAAACATATTTCACAGATATACTCATAAAGTCCTTGCTAATTGCCGAAATGTCGATACTAATTTCAATAAAATGTGCGATTACAATGAATGTTTTTTGCTTTTCTAGTGGTTTTAGATACAAAGGTTCAAAAACATATAAAAGTCTGTGCTCCGCTGATGGGACCACACACATTGGCCGAAATGGTGTCATTTGCAGATAGCATAAACAGTTAATTGTTTGTTTACTCACGTCACAGTCGTTTGGAAGAATGGCAGGCATTGAGCCAATTAAACCTTGGCAGGAACTTCCACTTTAACCCGCATGCAGAAATGTTTTGGTCATCAACGTACGGTAGAGTTCGCTTCAAACCAGGGATTCTTGTTTTTCAGTATCAAGCGAAGTTATTTCTTTCTTTGCAAAAATCAGGCAACATCTTTTTGTTCAACATAGGTTTATCAACCTGGTACTGTTGTGAAGTTTTAGTGCAGCTATTCTTCCACGGGAAAGCAGAGGTGGCCACGGATTCGGAAAGCCGGTGTCGATTCCGGAGGATTCTGGGTTTCTTTCGGAACGCGGATCCAGAGCCGGAGTCAAAACGTTTGGAACAGGAGCAGA
>JGI24022J15233_10004115_pt1 | contig 14853 bp, 10 predicted proteins | sample Ectturendosymbi2_FD_15233 | JGI IMG/M metagenome (IMG submission 15233) | reverse complement strand
TTCAATTGAACGCTGTCTGTGTCCAGAAATTCTTGTTTGTTTTTTTTGTACAGTTACGTAACAAAAGGCATAAGATTGCGGTCAGCAGTATTGCCATTTTAGCTGATTTGCTGCTAAATCTCACAGGATTTTCTCACTGTTAGCTGTTAGCTGTAACGTTTTCAATCTAGCAGTTAGCTAATTTTCTAGCAGGTTTTACCAACCGTTTGGCAGGTTTAGCAGGTAACAAATTCCTGACCAAAAACCTATTCTAAAAGTTTTTCATGATGAAAACTTTGCACCTTCTTCATCAAAAAATATACTTATCTTCTTCATGACGTTTTTAACTGGGTAACACCAGTGGCGATTCTAGAATGAAAAAACTGGGGGGGCACTGCGGGGCCAAAGAAGAAAGTGGGGGCCAACATAAATGTCCTGCATGGTGGTTTTCCGTTGTAATGAAGATTGATTTGACATGATTAACCTTATCAAACCCAACATAGGCTTGCGATTGTCGTCAGAACCGTCGCTACAAAGTCTTCAAATCGTTCAAAATATTGCTGGCTGAAAGTTATTTGTTGTACATGTCAATCAAACGAGCTTGAACGTGAAATTCATCACAAAACTGAGGGGCCAAGCAGGGGCCAGCCAAAAATCTGGGGAGCCATGGCTCACCCAGGCCCCCCTTAGAACCGCCATTGGTAACACCAGGACAAAGCACAACCAACTGCCTGCACTTATTTGGAATTTTTATTAGGATGCAAAGAAGCTGCTTCAAGCAGATGATTGTATCATGATAACAAGTACTGTAATTAATTAGATAGCTTGGTTATTTCCTTGTGTGGTTAGTGAGTGCGTTAGGTTGAAAGGCAACATTGGTAGAATATGTTTTTATCCCACGACACGATATTTCCAAGTGATTCACTCACGCTAGTAAGCAGTACTGTCTGGTAAAAAAACTTCCTGGTAAACCGAAGCTCCCTAAAGTTTCGACATATGTGGTTGCAAGATTCAAACCTTACTACAAAAGTTGGCTCAATGCCTGCTGCCTATCCTGCTGATTTAACAAAAGCCTTTTGCGAAGTTTGCAACAATGCAATCATAGCGAAGTAATGTGACCTTAAAAGGCATAACTGGAAACAAAAGCACTCAGATAAGACTAAAGAACTTTTTGCATGCTCCCTAATGTAACACATAGTTACAAAGACCAGACTTAGAAAGTTGTAGGGCTGAAGCTATGCTCAGATTGTTTATCGCTGAGCATTATTCTACTGTATTAAAACATGCAACTATTTGAAAGAGATCGTCAAGAGCTGTGTGTAATAATAAAAACGAGGCCCGCTGAGAGCGAATGCAAGACAAAAAATTAGTGAATTGCATGACTTCATAGGTTTCTTTTAATCATATTAAAAATGACAGTTTTTTAATAGAATTTCACTGCTTTTAGCAGATTTTAGCTGAAAATTTGTGACAAGACCTTCAGCAGAATCTAGCAGTTTTTTGTGACACTATTTAGCAGATTTAGGTCACAACCATCGGGCAACACTGGCGGTTGATTCTGAAGAGAATAGAATGCGTAAAGAGAGTTTGGTTGACAAAATGTAGCCAAGGAAAGACTGAGCGTCATCTATGCCTTTCGATAAAGTAAAGAAATAAAGAAATGTAAGCCGCCCTTGATTGTAAGCCGCACGAAATGATGAAAAAATTTATAAGCCGCGACTTACAATAGAATAAATACGGTATATGAACAATACATAATACGCTGTAAAAGATACCATCGCCTGTTGGAACTAAGTAGGCGCTCTTGCCTCGTTGACATTAAAGTAGTTGATTCTTTGGCGTGTGGTCTAGTCAACACTTACTACCAAATTAGTACTCCACGGTCTAAAAAACGAAGGTATTCCATCCGCCTGCCGTATATTGGTTTTCGATGCGCATGCGGTATCCACGTCATTCGAACATCGGTCCTGCAGAAATCCCCGAAGGAAGTTGTGAACTTGTTGAGTGGTGTAAATTCTCTCAACAATGGTGTAATTACATTTTAGCTAAGGATAATAAATCACGGTGTTATAAGGCAGGACTGCCAAAGGTGGTATATACGCTACGTGTATATCCTCGTGTACTTTCATGTATTTGTGTGTTCTTTGTTACTGCGATGCATGCTTGAAGTCTAGCGCTTTGCGTGTGGGAGTGAAGACCTTACACAATACACGATGTCACCTGGTAGTTTAATACCAATTCGGGTACTATTTACTTCCAAGATGTAAGTTTGGAAATTTTGGTACATACTGCTTTTATGTGAATCGCCGTTATTTGGAACAATTCTTGATAACTGATTTGAAACAGAATAAATGCATTAATAAAAAGAAAAATAGGCAGATATCGAGTTACTTAAAACGTTAACTGATAACAAGAATTAAACCGTATCAAGCACGTCTTAGTTCTGTTTGCATTTCGTTCAAGTAACATTAAGCTTGCTCGCGCTAAACTCGATGACTAATTCGATATTCGACTTTAGTAAGTCGTAAGATGTGCTTTTAGTTAAGAATATTGTTGCGTGCCATTTGATATTCTAAGTGCAGTAGAAAAATAAAAACAATTCAGTGGTTTTATGTCTTATGAATGAACGCAAAACCATACGTAATAAGTGAAAGTGAGTTTCGTAACAGTTATTGATATGAGAGTGCATGCTTTTGTTCTTACTAAAAGTCTTACTGTTTTGTCCTTGCTTGTGAACAGAAAAATGAAATACTAAATTGCAATGAGTACAATTATTATTTTTACCATATCAATTTAGTTTAGGACATATCAAACTGGGCTATTATGGTAGGTAAGGTTAGGTTAGTGTTATTTNGGTCGGGAATCTGGTATGGAAAGCTGATTTTTCTGAAAATAATTTTTAAAGAAACTTTTATCTATCTCAAAAACGTCGTTTGGATATATAATATACAGTGGAACTCCGCTAGCACGACCACCCACTGGACGGCCCTCAACTGGTTGTGTTAGCGAGGCTGGGATGGTTGCGTCACACTTGCATTCCTAAAGGTTTCATGTATTATTGCGATTACTTCATTTCTACATTTATTCCCTTGATTGAAAGTTATTTAGCTTTGTCTTACGTGCAGTGTTCCCTCTAAGAAAATTCTACACTGAGCAAATGTTTGTGTTGTTGCGCGTTGCGCACGAAGCGCATGCATCTGCGCAACCATGCAGATACACAAACAATGAAGCGTTCCCAACGTTGAAAGGGCTATGTGATATAATATCCACCATATTAAATTTGAAACGTTGGAATTGCGCGAGAATGAGATTGCACTGCGCAAGTTGTTTGGTGGTACTGCGCGCCTTAGAGGAAACACTGCTTACGTGCTGCCATAGCCAATCGTTGCTGTACTATACAATCACACAACGGAAAAAGTCGATCAGGGCTTTCACCAAAGCAACTCCAAAAATCCCTTGAACAGTACCAAAATATCCCTAAATCTGTGGTGGTGCAGCATAAAACCGGAGTGCCAATGATAAAGTTAAAATAGAACAAAATACGTTTTGCAAAATAAACTGAAATAGTTCATTTCATACATTTTCATACTTTTCCGAAAATCCCTATAAAGGGTCAAAAGTTCCAATCTAAAGACAAAATCCCTAAAGGTGAGAGCACTGAAGTCGATATTGGCAGCACAAATTCCAGAAGAGTTCACAGTATGAATTTGTTACATCACATTGGCACCTACTGCGCTTGCACTCACGCCTACATCCCTGTATTCACGATGCTTGAGGACAACGTGACGCAGCTAAGCAAATTGCTGCTGACAGGTTATCAGTTTTCCAGCGTAAGGATACCGATAGAGTATGTGGTCGTGTTACGCGCTGCTCGATTAAGTTTTGTAACAGCCGGACTGTGGTCGCGGTCTGGATACCGGGGTGGTCGCGTTAGTGAAACAAAAGTAATGCATTAGCACAGGGAAGACCGCGTTGGTTAAAGTGGTCGTGATAGCGGGGTGGTCGTCGACGGGGTGCCACTGTATATTCAAAACATTCCACCGGTGTTTTGTGAACATCTATCGATATGGTTTCAAGTCTCCAGAAAGAAATGGAGACTTGAAATCAATGAGTATCGTTCATAGTGTGACGTCCATATTAGTTGACGATTCGTTTTTTTTTTGCTCAAGCTTTTTTTGTTGCCCATAATACAAATACTTCAGTTCATTCATTTATTTCTTCCCTATTAACGACAATCATATATATATATATAGAAAGGGCCCCTTTCTAGGTTTCAGCTAGGAGCCCCACATAACCTTAATCCGCCCCTGAGGTAAAGTAATACTTGAAATCCATGCGCTTGCGTTTTGAGGTAGTGATATGCTGGTTAAATTTAGTAGAAAATATTTCTAAAAACAGCGCTTAGTTTGGAAGTGGAGGAGTTTGGAAGGGGAAGATTTGATGCCTCCTGCGTGGTACTACCAACTTTGGCGGCCTCATCTTGCAGTGGCAGAAGTTTCGCTAAAGTGATAATCTCAACTATTTTTGCGTCGAACTCATCCGACGGCGTCTCGCCAGCCTCCTCAAAGCGTGTCTGAAGTCTGAACCACAACACTTTTGCGCAAAACCCAGCCTATGGCCGCAATGAGTAAGCGAAATTTACCGAGTTGAAGGAATGTGTCCTCCTCGCACTCTCAAGCGCTTCGTGAACGTTATCAGCGCATCGCATCGGGTTGATGGCGAGACTCGCGCGGCTTTCGATCAGATTGTCATCAATGCAAGAGCATCAGTTCATCTACCAGTGCGCAGAACGTCGTTGGATTAAGTAAGTGGCCCATTCAAGCGCATTACTATGATGCGGTTCAATGTGATCTTTCGTGTGTGACTACATGGATTAGAAACGCGTCCATTGGCTGGGATATTTTTAAACATTTGTCAGTGATTGTTCTTAGAAAAATCCAAACGTTGCAACTGCAAGAAGGTTCCTTCAAAAAGAATTTTTTAGACAGGTTTAGCTCTTTTTTAACAGACTCATGAAGCATGACCCAAAAACTTTACAAAGTCTTTGAACTTTTGGAAAAGTTAATAACATGTGACTCCAAAACCTGTCATTGGTATTTTGTTATTTAACAGTTTAGAGCAGCTATGTCCAACCCAAATGGCTTACAGAGACAAAAATTATGTCACTGTCTTGACCAGGGCCGCACGTTGAATGACTTACTTTGATCTTAGCAAACTAAAGAGCTTAAACTAAGATACTGAAATTGTTCGAATCCTAACTGCAGTGGTAACAGATGTGATAAAGTGGCACTGAGGACCACCTGCATCGAAAATTTCAAGTTCATGATTATCAAAATAAGGACAAGTTGCCAGTAAGTAAGATACTTTACTACAGCGAAAACCTAAACTGGACCGCACAAAAACCTCGACTGGGCCGCGGATTGGACATAACTGGTTTAAAGTGATTAAATTCGCAGCAGGATGCACGGGGGCGTCACACCAGCGGTAAATATGAGGGACCAGGTACATTTTTCGAAGTGAAAAGCGAAGATCGTCGACTTTAGCGCCTGTGTAGTTGGTAAAAATCGTCCGCCAACGACTCCCCACTTTTGTTTTTGATTGTGGGCATCGAAAAATATTAAAATGGACTTTTCATCTCTGAAAAACATTTGTTGTCCAGAAAATTTGGGAGTGCTGCCCCCTTTTCACTGGACCCTACAAGCGCAAAGTCACTGCAGAATGACGGCAATATTTGACATTGGTTGATGCGATGTATCATTGCACTGAAAACCTTCATCATTCAGTAATTTCTACTCGCTGAACAATGAAAAACGTTGTTGGTTCAGAAAGTTGCGATCTGCTTAAATTCCAGCTTTTCCTTATTATTTATCAGGAAAGTTTTTTTTAATGGTGTAGTATCGACATAATGTTTATGGAAATATTGCCAATACCAGGGTGGTGCTTGTCGGGAGCACTGTCTTTGAGCAAAAGAAATTAATGCCGGTGGTGAACAGGTTTGACCATTATATTACAACGTTAAGTGATGTTAAATGATGAAAAACCTGTTCGCGAAACTGCCACGACAAATGTTTTTTTTTCTTTAATTTTTGATATTGTTTACTACTACCACAGCAGCGGTGATTAAACAAAGTACCCATTGTTTGCAAAACCATCGCAACAACAAGTATAACCTTGAGTTTTTGCGGCATTTTCCACGTGGAACGTAGACGTGCATGTGGCTAAACAAGGCAAGTTTTGTGCAGTGAGCCTCCTTGCTTGATCACGCCTGTATCAATATCCGATCGACTTAAGATTATTATCGAAGAAGATTATAACCTTTTCAGGCAAAACATGATAAAAATTTATTTTTTCTTTTGCAGTAATGCACAATGTCTGCTGGATGGAAAAAAACAACCTGCTTTGTTAGCCTCGTCGTTTCGTAAAGCTGCCGAAAGGTTGACACCTCGGGATGGCGCGATATGGCAAACACAACCTTGCTTACACCCATCGTGGAAAATACATACTTGAATAGAGATATGTGCAAGTTTGAATCATCGCAAAAAGGTGAAAGCAGATGGCAGTCGACTGATACCTCGAAAGCATACAGAAACACTAGTGCTTTTAAGTCAGGAAAGCGTCTGACCATTTGTTCTCGCCTGGGCGTAGCTGATGCAACCTGAAGTCGCTTGTCTGCGGTGCGGGCCGGAAGGCAAAGGTATTGCGTTTGCGTCAATGTACGAAATGCGCTATTTTATGGCAGCGGCGGTTTTTAAATCGTTGTATGTCACGGTGTTTTCGCCTAAATCCCTATGTTTTCCTACAAAATTTGAACTTTAAAAACGTATTTCAAAGATGTTTTCGACTTCAGTTTGATTTTCATCCGTCGCTTGTACCCAAAAATGGACATACATTGAACAGCATTTACCAAAGTTCAGTTTTTACGTCTACCAGTGATATCGTTAGGATGAAAATAACTTTCTAGAAAGACAGTTTTACTTGCATTACAAACATATGTTGATGAGCTGACAACGTAATGCGTGCATGCAGATGGCTATTTTTGTACTGAATGCATTGACAACAACTAAAAAACTCTCGACTTTCCAAAGCAAACGTCTTACGAGAAAAAACTTTACCGACTGCCTGTTTTGTATTCTATCATAGACGCAGAGGCCAATTAAAGTATGTTATATTTTCCTAATTTTTGCAGTCATAGTGGATATCTATTTGATATAGCAACTTTTTCTCAGAAAATAGTTGTTTGCGCAAATGCTATTTCTTGTTCTTTTAATTAATTTTTAGACTATTCAGCATTTTCCTCCGATTTTCTATGTTTTCATATACTTTTCTTAACGCAAGCTCACATGGGAAAAGCTACATGGTGTTTTCATCCTTATTACCAAACGTGTAGTGGCGACGATGGTCAAATATCAAAATCCAGAAACTTTTCTAGTTACATTTCACACATGACACAAACTTTGCAAAACTTTTTACGCGCCAAGCCTCAAGCGGCACAGAACAAGACCGTCCCCAAGTTCAAGGAAAGATTCTATTGTATCCGTGCCTATATTATGGCCTTGTAAAAATCTATAAGGAAGACAAATGTTGGTTTTCTTTGCAAGAAATTGTAGTCCTCCTGTATGTGCTTGAAAATAACAACACAGTTGATCTTTGAAGCTGGTTCTTGCTTGCGTGACGTGTGGAATGACCAAGGCCTTCTAGAAATGGTATAAAACCTTTCCTCTAGAAGGCCTTGGTATAACCATGGCAGACAAAGAAACGCTCGCAATATTTCATCATCTTCTGCGTCCGTTCGTCCCTTCATTGCCAAGTCGCTGCGGAAGCGCTCTCGTAATATTTCATCATTTTCTTTTTTGAACTTTCTCTCAACATCAACATTCGCCGCGTTTTTTGTCAGAAACTCTAGTTGTTGTTTCGATGAGGTACGGAAAGATGATCCAAGCAGGTCGTGGAGATGGTCAAAAAACAATAATCTCAGCAAAAAAACAATTAAAGTTTTTAGCTAAGTTTTAAATGGCAGAGATATTATATGAAGACGAAATGTTAAAGAAGACTCTTCAGCGTCCAACCAACTGCTTGAGTTGATAATATTTCATAAAAGCATTGCATGACGTCAACTACCTGAAGAATAATCCGACAAAGCTGTATAGCACCAAGAAAAGGTCCAAGCTGTAAAAAGCATCAACACTTTGACAATCTGAATCACGTTTCTTCNAAGCAGCAGTGTTTTACGTTTCATGTGCATGCTAAGAAGTGCCGTTTTTACATTTTTAACTGTTCGTTAACAAGTTATTAACGCGACAATTGACAATTAATTTCACCATAAAATCCTCAAAAAACAGAACTTTTGAAAATTGCCTAATGGCTGTAAAATGTGCAATAAACTGTTGGTATTTGCATTGTTAAAAATAAAAACGCGATTGGTTGATGCGATGAGTTTATGACGACATGAATGTTTCGATGAGGTTACAAATCGACTGTAACTTGAACACTTGACGATTCATTGTTTTAAAAACTTTGCATGTTTTCCTGCTGGCACTGGGAGTTCAGACAGTTCGCGCAGGTTCTCCCGAAACCGAATCCTGGCAGCAGCTGGTTATTGTCTCATACGTAAGATGACAAGCTGCTCTGCACTTTGCTATGTGCAAGGCTGCTAGCTACTGCTTAAAAATGCATGTCACATTAAATGTATTACTTTGGTGAAATATAAACAAGTAGCTGTAAGTGCAATAACCTATATCACAAGGCCTGCTGCTATAGAACGAACCTGTTGTAAAATGTTTAGTCCAATCACTGCTGATGGGAAAATGTTTAGCAACTTTTCGTTGTTTTTTGGTGAAGCAAAAACTAACGGAGCACATGTTTTCGTTTCTGTTCACATGTTTATACGTCAGGTCTGCACAACTCAGGAAGCTCGAAGGGCCCAGTCATCAACATTAACTTGCCACGGGCCGCAAACGTCTCTTCCATTTCAATGTAGAGATTTCGTTGTAGTATGGAAGAAATTCTGGAGCGACAGCTACTTATTCGAGAGTGCTGGTAGGTCGAGGATTCGACTCTCGACCGGGTCTTACCAAGACCTTGTAACTTGGTACTGTAGCCTTCTTACCACACTCACGGTGTGCGGAAGAGCTGCAGGGAACACAACATAAAAACATACCGAGTGCAATGAAACCAAAAAACTGTACTAACTCAGTCGTGGCGCTACAAGACCACCGTAGTTATCAGGCGCCAACAACAAACCACCATATAAAAAACAAAAAAAAGACTTATTCGAGATCGAGTTTTTGCAACATTTTTTCTACAATTGAGAAAGATCTCGCGGGCCACAAGAAAAGCCTTCGCGGGCCGTGTTGTGCAGGCCTATTGTACGTTACATGAGAGCAAATCAACCACAATAAAATTTACGGCGAAAAATCAGGTTGTTTAAATGTTTCTCTCCTTTTAACCAACATGAGCTCTTTGATCCAGTCTGAATTTTACCACAAGCATTTTGTCAATGGCAGAGTCTATTCCTGATTTTTCTTCTTTTTTCAGCTTAATGTTTAGGGTTGTTTTTTGCCGAATCAAATATTGGTTTAAGAAACGTTTCTATTTTGTTTGAAATTTCCAAACATCGACCTAATTGGGTTTCAGGTTGAAAATGAACTTATGTTCATAAAAGAAAGCAATTAACTTTCACACAATTGAATGATTGCAAAAGTAATAATGTTGCGACTACTTATCACAGATAAAATGCAAAACGTCTGATGGAAAAATTTAATGCAGACGTCCAGACACTTTTATTTTGTTCACCTAAAACTCAGTTGAAGCAAAAGCTTATTGAAAACGATTTTCATTATTTGTTTGAATTGGCCAGACTATATTAAAAGATTATAAGAATGCGTCAGAAGTGTTTGAAGAAGTTTTGCCTTACCAGATTTCGTTATTATAAAGAGAAACCCCATTTTAACTAATAATTTATTTAATTTATGTTTCACGTCAGGAGATCCTGTTGCTCCAAGTGCTTCTTCGAAACGTGATCGCAGGTATACCCAGTCATTTGATGAAAAATCTCTGTGTAAATCAAAATATGTCGATCGTCAAGTGCGTCTTTTATTCGGTTGCAATCGTGGTATGAGCTTTCCTTTTTCCCGCTCATAATTTCGACCTGATGTCCGTCAAAGAAAGTCATTCGATGTCATGTTTGTCCACAAATTTCAACACTTTTCTTTGTGCGCTTTTCTTGGGGTTTTATTTCCATAACGTCACTTTTTTGCTAGCCCGATCGCACACAGCAGTAAGGCGCAGGCGAACTGCGACTGGACAACCCGTTTTTAGCTCTTCTCTGCCACTGAACTGCCGAACGAGTCTTTTTCTTGCTTGTGTGAATTCCTTCACGTGGTCGTTAAACAAGCCCACAGTTCACATCTTGCAGTCTAGTCTAGACGGAATAGCTAACCAGGAAACTCGGTCTCGCTGCGGTACTTTAGGCGTCGGTCAGTGACACACTAATGGCCGGAGAAAATTTTCTACTACACTTGCCTTCTCCGTGACCGCGAAATGTAACCGGTGTCATGGTTATGATTTTCTCCGACGGCAAATTAAAGCAGATGAACATTTTTGCTAGGTGCCAGCTTGAATCATGCGCCCGATAAAGAGGCATTATCACCAAGACGACAATATGATGGGAGAAGTTTTGCTCCTCCATCGCATTATCGCTTGAGGTTGTTCAGAAAAAGCTTTTTGAAATTGCGATAAAACGTTTTATCAGCGCCCAGTCGCGTTTTCTTCGCTCACTGCATCGATCGTTTGAAGCGATTTCAATGGATGGCGAACAACCTTGGGCGGAACTTGCCATTATAGGTATGAACCAAGTGAAATGTTTTTGCTGATGTTGATAAAATCGCTTCCGGATAATGTTATCCGGTGAAATTCCTTCTCTTGAACTTGTAAATGTGGTAGATTAAACAGCTGATGTGAAAACCTTATTCCGCAAACAGGTTTTTGTTGATTTATTTGTGCAATGAAAATAATAACAGATTTCAAGTTCTTTGAATTTCTAGAATCGTTTCTCCCTTCCTTCGCAGTGCTCAGTAGCTTTCCGTTATAATTAGTTACGGTACCGACTTCTTGATACTTACATAAGCTCCTTTTAAGTGAAATGCTTATCTCCTTCCCTCCTTGACTGTTACATCATAGAAAAGACAAAACTCTCGATGACTTTTTATCCTGTTAGTCAAAATTTAATTAAAGTATCTAAGACATTCATGGTAAAAGCTTTGTTTTAAGTTTTGATATAAAGACATCCTGGATTTTAGCATCGCCGTGTTCTGGACTTTCTTCACGCTTAAACAGTCAAGTTCACTCATGCGTATTAAATTTTACGGACTAGTTGCGCTTGTATAAGCGCAAAAATGTCGGACTGTGAGTATCAAAGCCAAACCCTAAGATCACAAACTTGGGTGTTGATTGTTTCAAGCATTTGATTATCCAATCGTTGCTCGACACTAACAGTCACTGCTTTACAGCACTTTAATGTTATTTTCGTACCCACTGCAAACGCATGACAATCGCGGTTGAAAGTCTTCCCCCCTCTAACCCAAATGCTACAGATTTCAGGTTTCGCACGTAATGACGCCGAAAAACGAGAACCTGTGCAGTTAACCATTGAGCAGGAGGCAAAAATAAATTTTGTATTAGTGTAGAAGTCTAACACGTCGTTCTTCCAAACACGTCAGTCAGGAAATATGGTAAACCGAAAAGCTTCTTGCCGAATGCAAACTGGCGTTCTGCAAGCGCAGCGGTGGCCGGTTGGCTCTGTCGGCAAAGAGCTGGCCTCACAAATGTCCTCGCCGGTTGTTCCCTTGAGCAAGGAACCTAGCACGCAGCTCATGGGCCAATGCTGCTACCGCCCGCGGTGGCCCAAAAAATTGCGACTGCACTTTGTGCAATTACGTGCTGTATCACGCTGTTGTATCGTGTTCCATGCCAGCGCCTTACTATGCCTCGTCTGCTGTGATTCATGTGTCGTGATTGCGCGCGCCTTTAAGCAATAAACAAAGAATGCAAACTCGGAGCGAAACCTCCATACGCAAGAAGAAGCAAGCGCAGCGTATGATGCTGTTTCACGTCAGATCAGATCACGTGGATTGGCACAGAGGTCATGCCTCTTAAGAGCACAGCTACACGTGCCGGTCGAAGCTGAACCTTGACCCGAGCGATGTTCTGCTGCATCGCTGCAGTGCCGTCTGTCTGCAAACCGCCAATTAAAAATGTCTCAAACTTTCATTGCAAAACTGCAGAGTATCTGCTGTGCAATATTTTGAAGCTCAAAGGCTTTGTTGCGCAATGCTATTTATTAGTGCAGCCTTCGATCTACTTCCTTACCGAAATAGGAAACAAAAAAAAACAGCTCAACACAAGAAAATAAATGGGAGCTGGCAATATCCGCCAATGTTCTTGACCCAAAGAAAGGAATGGGCATGCGTTCTATAAAAAGAAATCACATCCCCAGGCAGATTGGCAACATGTGAGAATTTTTTTGTTTTTCAGGAAAAAATGACATCATAATCCTATTAAACAGGTGGCACATAAAATAACGGCGTTTGTTATTCAAACGAAGCAGTGGGGTGGTTTCCCCTCTATCCTCCTGCGATGACACCACTGGNTGGTCCATGCACTTTATTCCCTTTCACCCTGATAAACATAGGCCTGATCTGGCCGCGGCTAGCTCACGCATCGACCATTTATTGTGACACAATAGTTTTGTCCAACAAGTGTTGTGCGAAAGGTCTGTTGGACGATAGAATCTGCTAATAACTGCATTAGAACCCCGTACTTTTTAACTGAGCCAGTTTGAGAAAAGTACTACACCCATTACATCAAAACAAAAACTTGAAAAATTGTTGCAAAAACTCTTTTACAAAATTATCCATTCAATTCGATCTAACTCAAGAAAAAAGCTTCGGCCTTTTTTATATCCGTTGATGCTTTAATGCGATTTATAAACAGCTCTAAACCTGTCTTGTTCGTTCATGTCTTTATAAATTGTTCTGGGCTGCTGTGTCCAATGTCCCGTAAAAGACTTTGCACTTCCATTACGTTGGTTACGTTTTTAAGGGGGTAGCCACCCGTTTCTCAAACTTTGATAACATGCACAGCAGGAGGGCGTTTTTATAGTGCCCTGAAGTCTAGTGGGAACTTCGTGTGATGTTCAGACGCAGTCTGAAGCTTTTAGGTGATTGGTGGCTATTGTTGGTTTGATTTATGTTACAAATGTATTGTACGAAGGAATTTACAATGTAGAATTTTCTTTGCCTCTTCTTGATTGCGTCATGTTTCTTACATGTTGATCATAGATATGTCATCAGTTTGCTTGTAACTCCAAACAGGGTCCGTTTGTTAATACAACTCGTTCTTAAAATGACTGGTAAATCAACTCGAAAATTATAGAGGTACTGTAGGCGCTTTTTGACCCTTAATCTATGACGTCGGCATTAAAAACCGTATAAAATGGCTGATTTCTTGGAATGCACGATGAGGAAAGTTTTGGCCTACCTGAGCAAAATTCTGTAAGCCAACGGACTTTACTTTTCACTCTATATCTTCCGTATTCATTTTTTCTCACAGCCACCAGTATGGAAACAAAATGTCGAGTTGTTTTATAAAGAATCTAAACCGAACATATTGAAACTTGGGTTTGATTCTAAAGTTGTTGCATACGTTTGAAAATTGAAAAGATATTGCACCCCAAAAGCTGTTTTGAGCTAGGTTCAATATGAGATATAGGCTACTGTATTGAGAATACGGAAAATATGGAACAAAATATGTAAGTATTGTTTCTATCCTTATCAATCAACTTGCTATTTAGCCGCCATTTATGTAGTTTTTCCTTACTTTACAAACTCCATACCTCAATTTTGACCACGTATAGGGATTTATTTTTTTTAATTAACACAAAATTTTAAAGCGTGGCAGAAAGTACAAAAGGAAGAAGTTTACAATTCTATACTTGATATTAAAAGTTTTAGGTACAGGGAGAAAACAAATCTTATCTTATTACGTAAAACATATGTACTGTCGTAGAGGTAAAGAAGAAAACCTCTTGCTGCGTCATCCTCGTCAACCTCTCGTAAACATAATGTTCGCGTGTTTCGTTCAGCTTGGCTGTTGCATCCAGCACAGTTACGCTGGCCATACGTCCCATTTTTGGTCCAGAGTCCAGGTCAATGTTTTTTTGTCCCGCAAACTAGGCAGTTGCAGGCGACAGGAAAGATTAAGGGTTGCAAAAGGAAAAGATGCAAGTGACTTGTGATAATTTTCGCTTCCGTTTCGGAAAAATAATTGCTCGTTTCACTCTTTGCTATATTTTGCAGGACGTCAGAGGAATGTACACGCCTTGTCCTTATTATTGTATTTAAAATTTCACAGTCTACGTTGAAAAAATTTCACCGTCTAAATTGCACTACGTACCCGTCGGGAAAAGATTGTGTTCATCTAACGTATAAGTGTTGGGTGTAAAACCGGTGATAAACCATGAATCATTGCTATTTTTTGAGTTAAACCACAGTGCTTCCTGAAGTTGCACCTATTTAATCGGCAGGTAATAACGTTAATCGACCTTATCGGTCATTCCCGCCGAATAGTCGGTATCAGCTTTTTTGGCTTATTAATCGGTTTTTGACTATGCCGTTGGAAATATGCCAAGAGTTGTTTTAAGAGACAACATGAGTGACAACATCATTTTGCTTGTCAAAAATATTATTCATTCATTCATTTTCGTGCCCGCTTTTTCTCTGGGGAGGAACGCGGGGCCAGCAGCCTTAGGAAGACTCGAAATATCTCACGATCAACAGCAATCTCAGATAGTTGTGCTGGCTCCACACCAAGACGGGC
>JGI24022J15233_10004113_pt1 | contig 14856 bp, 10 predicted proteins | sample Ectturendosymbi2_FD_15233 | JGI IMG/M metagenome (IMG submission 15233) | reverse complement strand
CGCCCCCCTGGATCCGCGCCTGATTAGACCTAGCTTAAGTGAACACCTAATGGCAAGTCAGGAACAGACTTAACTTTCTGACCATGAGTTTACCTAGCAGTTACGTTCTGTTTTTTTTCGCTGAGACATTTTGGCGACTCATACATTTCCGTCATTTGTCTCACACTTGTGTTGAAACTTGGGTCTATTGCTACCATGTTGAATCTGGTTTGTTGTTTATGAGGTGACTGAGTGTTATGAATTGACCAACAGTCACAATTTCAACACTATCAGTGTGGTGTGAGTAAATATCGTTTGTGAGATTGACACAAATAATGTTTGTAGAAAACGTTGCTTGGCTTACTGATTGCTGTAAATGGCTAGTTAGGAAGTTGACAAAGTGTAAAGACATTAAAAGTGAATTACTAAAGTTTTTCTAACTTCAGTGACTCCATGCAGTATGACTAGTTTCATTGTGTGGGATGTTAGTTTGGATTTTGAGTCAATATATAGTTTTAATCAGGGTCCGCAAAGTGGGTTGCGACCCAATATCGGGTTCCACTCTGAGTTGCGAAATAATTTAAATATAGATTTTGGCTTTTCCACTCTCATCAGACAAAATAAATGGAATCATTTACTGTTTTATGTGCTACGTTTCACATAATTTTGTGCAAGAAAACTGCTACTGTTAGTAGTAGTCAAAAATTGATATTTATTTATGAAGTATTTTCCGAAAAATAATATGCTCACGAAATGTTTGGGTCGCAAAAATTTAGAACTATTTTTAGGTTCGCGCCAAAAAGTATTTGCGGACCCCTGTTTCAAAGAGCCCTATTTATAACACTTTAGTTTGGCCATCTCATGTATTAGTGATTTGGAGTCAAAACGAAAAGTTCTATCGACACGAACAACAAAATCAAACAAAAAAATTCGTGTTACATGACCTTCGAGATAACCGTCCACTTTCAGGTTGATACCTTTAGTTAATTGTACACATGAAAGTGTAGGGTAAGGCAAGGAGCTGTCAATTGCGTTCACAACAAACACGTGCAATCAATCACAAATGACAATCAAAAGCTCTCGGTTTTCTGTAAGCTTTCGAGGAATCCACCGACTGCGCTCTACTTTCATCGTTTTGCAATGATTCAAACTTACACATGATTGTATGCGAGCAACTACTCTCCACATTTGAGATAGAAAGGAATGCATGGGAAAATTTTATTTTTGTAGTTATTAAAATAGATTAAATATGGTTTAGGGACCGACGATGCGTAGTGTTACGTGAAATCAACTTCTTGTCAAAATCTGTGTGGAGAGTAGTTACTTAACCCTATACGGACATATTTAAATTTTTGCATGCAAAAATTTATTTTTCTGCATCAGATAGGCCCTGAGGGTTATTTTGACTTCCTGCATGATGGAAAATTTTTTCATGCACATCTCCCCCTTTTTTGAAACATAGCATATTTGAAACAATTGACGCTTGAGCACTTCGAAGGTAAAGAGACGACGTTGACAGAATTATGTTTCACGCACACAAAATACTTCATCAAAACAAAAGAAACACAAGAAGGAGAACAAACGAACAAAACTTTTCTCTTTGGCTTCTGCTGTCCCCAGTAAAATGGTCTGCTGCTTCCTTGTCCTTATGTGTGTTGAACACTTGATCAGCATGATATTTAGATGACTAGGCTTCTCTTTACAAAATTTCAAAAAGGAGTTTTTGTTGTTTTTGCCAAGGTGAAGGTATGCTTCACACTTTTGGCAAAAGATGTGTGGGGTGTTTTTGCATTGAGGCATCTTACATCACCGTCGTTTCTCCTGGTTGATGGGAACGTCATTTACATTGTTGTTTGTCACAGTTTCCTTCGAAATCATTTGTGTTGTTGTGTTGTGTCGTTTCAGTTTTTTACAGTTAAAATTTCTTCAACCGAAATTAACAACTTGACTCTTTTTGTGTTCACAACTTGCCCCTCCTTAGCTAAAGCAGGAGAAATAAAATATTTGAACTCAAGCAAACACAGCTGCTTACTTTCTTGCAAACCTAAATCATTGCAGTGGTTTAGGTAGAGTAGGTAGAGTAGCCAGGTATTGCCCACAACTGTGTCCACAAAATGGAAGAAGATCCGTTGATAATACTTCTTGCATCTGAGCTTAGTTCTATACAATCCTATAAGCGCATTACTACATCCAAGTGTTCAACTGCTCCCATGAACTTGTTGACCTGTAGGTTGCAACCAACTGTGGGCATGGGACATCAACTGTACATTTTTTTGTCCCAACGCCTTGACAGAGTTGGCAGGCTGTGCACCTTCAAAAGAGGTCAAAAAGGTTACTTTTTTTAGTCAAAACATTTTACAACACGAAGGGAAGGGTTGTGCTGCCAACGATACACTGTCTCATCATAGGCACCACGCCCTTTGCTTTTCACATCCGTGGCTGAAAGCATCCTGCAGCCATGTGAACGGTTTGTTCGAACTGTTCCAGGCAAAATATACCTCTGTCCATGGGAATGTGAGAATGCTTGGCATTTTTACCTGAATCACTGAGTCTTCATTTTCCAGACTACCATCACCTCCAGCACGCCTAGCTGCTTCTTCTGGTACATACTCAATCATGGTCACAGGAATGATGTTTTCCCAGGGTGGGGTCAATAGTGGATTTTCCAGGGGTAGCCAATAATATTTTTGCAGAGGTGCCAAAGTAGCAAAATTTCATTTTTACCACTCGAAACTAATAAGACAATCTTTTCTTGCTAAAAATGTAATGCGAAAATATCAAATTCTAAAGTCCAGGGAGGTGCCTTGACGATCCTCCCCCGTTTTGACCCACTGTACCCAGTGTCAGGACCGTCCATGAGATAATCGCTACTCTCTCCCTCATCTCCACCCAATACCCTAACTCCCCATCTCTTTCTTCGATAAAATGTGCCCGAATCCATTCTTACAGTACAATTTTATGTTGTAACTGATAAGAAATATGCTGCATAAAATACCAAAAAAATGACTCCATTGACAAAGTCAGCAAATTGGCAACGTTTACTGGAATAGACGTGCAACATCATAAAATCATAATTGCGTCAAATCAACAGTATAATCTAGTCAAGCAAACCTTGCTCAAACCATAATAAAAAAACGAACTCTCCAGGACACACGCAACCGCTCGATTTAAATGCTGCAACAAGTTACAGATGAAGTTTCTTCAACCAAACACTTGATCTCTGACATAGTTTGGCATCAAAAACTGAAAAGCGTGACACAAGTATTTCCGAAAGAGAAATGAATATTCAAATGTTGCAAATCGGCTGATATCGACAACCGCGACTGAAAACTCCACAGAGAGTGAATAAAAAAAGAAACTTGAAACGTTGCAAATTTGTAGCAAATGTCCACATAGGGTTAAGCACAAATGAATCAAATCTTCATGACTAACGTATTACATTGGAAGCAGGTTTATAGTTTTCTATTGGAAACAGAATTTAGGTCCGTATGGCATTCGACACACCATTTTCCCATTTCCAGTGTAAGAGTGGAATGTGCTTTTCTTCTCTATTTATTGGCGAACGATCTATGTATTGTAAGTGTGGAATAACGGGGAAATCGAACAGCTTCCTCTTACATTGACATTTTGAAAAACTTAAAGTGAGGTCTATTAAATTTAAATTTATCTCCTAAACTCAGGCCGTAGATTTAAGAGCTTTGGTTAAGGGTTATTGTTTGCTTTTGATGGGTTGTGTCGATCAACTATGTCGCTTATGCAAAGGCATACAACTGACTGGGAAGGATTTACGACTTGAGCACAATCTAGTGGTAAGCACGACTTCTGTAAAATCTTACTACAACGGGACAAGACCACTGATCAATGTTAAGGTATGTTTTTTTTGAAATACATGTATGTTACATGTTCCAATGGTTTTTGTTCAAACAATGTTGCATATGTATACGTTATACATTTCCGAAATGTGCGGTAGAAGTCTTCTATAGGTAAAAAACGTCTCAGAACCAAGACTTGTTTGCTTACAAATCGCAAAAGAAAACGTGTTTAATAAAATGAACAATGTTGTATATGTATACGTTATACTTTTTCGAAATGTGAAAGTAATTCGAAATTACTGGAAGATTTTTCAGTGAATAGATCGATTCTGCGACATCAGATATTGCAGCCGCAGATTTGAGTTATTTCTACCTACAGCCGTTGCCTGCAAGTTTCGAACTTGCGTTGACGACGGGCTTGATCATGAAGAACAACGCGGCGGCCGGAAGCGAAGAGCTTTGTTTTCACATCGATGGTGAACGTTGCGATGCAAACGACAACTCGGCCTGGTCCGGTGCGTGTGTGTACTTGTTTGGATAGAATTTGTTCTTTTCGGGTTGTGAAACTTGTTTTTGTTTGAATGGAGGCGCGGGTTCGAATCCCACTTCTGACACCATGTCGTGTTCGGTGGCGCTCAGCACTTGCAATCTCCAAGTACCTTCAATAAGCACGTACAAAACAACTGACGCTCACTGCCACACATACTAACGGTGCAATGGTTACCCTGAGGGCGCATGCGGACGATTACATATCAAGCACTGATTGCTTTGAACGCACGATGATTAGTACAAAACACCACATTGTTCATGCGAATTATGTTTTTGTTTGAAATAAAAATTTTTGTTCTATGGCCGTTTGTTTTTGGTTGGAGAGAATATTCGAACACAGTTTGAAGAGCAAATAACATACGTTTGAAAGCTCTTCCGGCTGATGCTTTAGTTTGATGTCGTCTGTTCATCAGCTGAAACAGTTCAATGCGTGTCGCACAAGCCACGTGTCACCAAACATTGTCACAAGTGGCAGTTTTGCCACGATGAAAAACTGTAGAATATTAACGAGACTTGATTTCAAAAAGGTTTGCTGAAATAGCAAATGTTGCAATGCTATTCATGATGCGCGTTTTTGTGATTTCCCCATTTTCGAACGGAAATGCTTGAGTTGCATGGTTCGTTTACTTGTGATTGCAACTTTTCATCTTGGCCGCACCGACATTACCATCTGTTCATCTGCAGGCAACGTGGCTCACGGCTGCTCACAGGGAATTCAAATTTTTGTTGATGATGGCGTTGGATCCTGCTCGATGATACGCAACTTTGTCGTCTACAAAGCAAGGAGTTACGGCATTTATCACCAAACCAAAACCAGTGTCGTAATCCGCAACACCATCATTGCAGACTCGACAGTAAGTCTTGTTGCGAAGTTCATTTTTTGCTCTGGACGATAAGGTTTTCACTGCTTTTAATAAGGTCCGACTTCATTGCTAAACGCTTCTACAGAAAGTCTGCGGACTTCGAAAGAAACTAGCGTACGTTTAGAAACGAACATATCAGTCTTGGAAAAGAGAAAGTTTCGACTGTGTTCGTACCGATCTGATGTTCTGGATGTTCCACAACACCTATTATTACCTTCCGCTGTTGCGTTCGGAAAGCCCGAGCGAGCGGTAAGTGCGCAAAGCGTCGCACTGTGGCAGCAAGCAAATATAAAGATCACTCGCCACGATCACTCTTTCATTGCTTGTTCGGGCCACATATATATGGTGTTGTTCTTCGCGCACATTCCGCTCGTGGTGAATCGCACATTCAACGCAGTGTTAACGGAATGTCGCCACGGGGTAGCTGCAACCGATGGTAAAAGTTGTAGTTGTGGCGAGTCATTTAAATACGAACCACTGTGGCCAATTCTTCCTTTACTCCATTAATGGCAAGCATGCAGTCGGATAGCAACAGCCTCGTCTTTATTAGAAAACGCAATCTGCTTAGCTCTTTTTTTGTTTTGAAAAAAAAACGTTTTAATAAACTTCTGCTCCACTTTTCTTCAGCTTTGCTGCGGCAAATACAATGTACGGTCAAACAAACACCAACAGCGTCTTTTTGCGAAAAACAGTTAATTTCATCTACTTGTCCCCACAGTTTTTGGTCATCAATAACTCTTGTATTTTTAAAGGTCGGCTACTTGCCACTGATAATCGGAACATCTTCCAAAAGCCACGGATACTCCGGCCAAAAAGCTATGATGGATAAAGTTCTTTGCGTTGGTAGGACAGTCACGGTTGATTGGTCGTTGGTTTCACCGATTCCGGATGACGACAATGCAACCGAAACCGAACTGACGTAAGACGCGACTTGTGTTAATCTGTAAAAGTCTCATTTTGAAATTACAAAAAACAAACAAATNTTTTTGGGACGTCTATTACGTCCGTACACCATACATGAGGTTTCGAGCTCTCTGAAGCGAAGTGATTGGCTTAAGTGCAATAATGTTTTGGGACACAGTGGAAAATCTTCTGTGTGATAACGACAAAGCAAAGAGCAATTTTACCATATTAACGCACTACCAGGAACGACCAGGAAAGTACTTTCAAACAGAAGATTTTCCACTGTGTCCCAAAACATAGCTTTCTATTGTAAGAGATGAAAAGATTTTGCCTAAATCTTAGATTTTTAAGGGAACTATTTTTGCGTGAGGGATATACGCTTTTTCAGGGTGCCTTGATTCGTGTTGAAGTGTTTGCAAAAATATTGCCCGTGTTTGAGAACAATGTTTTTTACAAATCAATCGTGGAACGGTGGATCATTTGTTACAAGATTGCATATGTATGTAAGATTGCTCTGCTTTGAGTTATCAATTCTTAGGTATTTTTGCTTTACGAAAATTAGTCGAACTGTGTGTTTATACGAATAATTGTAGTCATAAAAAGTTCAGTAAGAAATGTAATTAAATATGTAAAAAACTTGAAAAATATGTAAAAAAAACAATTCTGGACATCTGTATGATCAAAGCATCAACTTCAATTTTCGAAAAAGCTTTGTCTTTTTCATTGCGTTGTGTTATATGAAAACAAATGTTGCAAATTCTTAGAAACTTACAGCAAACATTCCCTTTTTCTTAGGAACCAACCTAAGTTTTGCTCTTTTTTTAGGAAAGCACCAAAGGTTTTAGGAAAATTAGGGAGCAACGAAATTTGACAAAATCGAGAATCAGTGAATAGCAACAAAAAGCAGAAAGCAAAAATTATTTCCTTGTGATCCAAAACAAAGTGTTTGTTTTTTAAAAATTCTCTTCTTGTTTAGTCCAAATAGCGCACAGTCATCAGCAACAACGGGCATCGGGAGGACGTGTGTGATGCTCCCACTGTTTCAGGGAGGATCAAACGGCGCCCCTGTGAGCCCATTTGGTCTTAACAAAAAGTACCCGACCATACGCGGTCTGCTAAATATACAAGGTACTTTATTTTAAACTTATTTTAAACAGTTAACTTGCAGGACGTTTGATTTTGAAACAGATGTCTTCGTACACGCATTGCCTAAATTTGATGTTATTTCGTTTTTAGTAAACATTCGAATTCGGTTCAGTGACAACTCGCTGTGGAATACACTTGCACCACACTGATCACTTGAAGACGCATAGGACTGTAGCAACATGTTGTGGTTACTTGGCAACATTCGTATTGTCGAGCTTGCTATAACAGGCGTTGAGTGAAAGACTGCGAATTAAGAGAGTTTTGGTTGATTNTATTGCCAACTTGTGTCTTTTTGATGCATGTTTGAAGTTTTTGCAATGATCAAGATCAAAGGTCAAAATGTTTTTGATAGATTAGCAAAGAAANATGCTACAAAACTACTTTTGACGATGATCTAAGCCGTTTGCATAGATGTAAAGCTGCTAAGTGAGTTACGTTTATAGAAGGGCGGTTTAAAACGATAAAAATATTGTTGTATTGAAAATTTAAGTTATCTGTTGAAACATTTTTGAAGTTATCTGGTAAAAAAGAGACCTTTTAGGAGAATACCAGAAGCAGAACTTAGCATTCAAATTCAACTGTTACTGTATCGAAATTTTGTGCAGGCCTCACAGCGTACAACTACCAGCACCAAGGAAACGTACGTGATGTTGTGTTTAGGACCAATTCACTGAACGAGGACGCATTCCACCCAACTTACCTGCACGAAACTCAACTGATTGACGTCGACAGTGACAGCAAAGTTTTTCTGGACCGGCCATCTCTCGGGTAATCAGCAATGTGTTTTGAAATGCTGTTGATTGGAGTGAAGCAGTGTTTACAACCTTTTTAGTGTTGCGGCACCCTGCAGAAGAAAAATGCAATTTGCTGCACCAAGTGGCAAATCCACAGTAATTTGCTTCAAGGTTTGATGACATTTTCAAAACGTATTTTAATGATATATTGAAAACGTATTGACATATTGGCACCCCCGAGTATTGTAAATGCCACTCTAGGGTGCTGCGCCAGCCCTGTTTGGAACCTCTGGTGTAAAGAGTCAATTAAAACAAATGGAAAGAGTTTCAGCAGCGTCTGCTGAAAAGCGTCAAAGTTCTTCCACAGAAAGAAAACGTCATAAAGACGTCAGTCACAGACGCAATGGCGTCCATAAGTCATTGCGCGCTATTTCAACAGCAAGCTTGATATCAGTTGTGGCGATTGAAAAACATGAAGCTGTCCATTGTGGACATCACAACTGCATCGCAAATGAACTCGCGCAACCAAGGGTGGTGGGGCAACTAAGCAGTTTTCCGCCCTCGAGGTTTTCAAAAAAGTGTTTATTTGTTAGGTACAACAACAAGTTCTAATAATTTCCCCTCCACCCCGAAAATATCAGCTGGTTGCGGCCCCGCGGGCAACGCTTTCTCTCTGCAAACGCAACGTTTGAGAAAGCCGTCAGACCGTTTTTGCCGTCACACAAACACGCATCGAGGCGCTATTTTGGGGCAAGGAAAGATGCGTATCTTGCGCTTTCGACAAGGTCTTGTTCAAGTTTTCTGAATATATCTGATCGCTTCGCTTTATTTTCTTTGCCCATACCGCATCGGTTTAAGTCTAAAACGCCAGATTTGAAGTCTGTTGCAGACCGATGGGCCGCTCGGGCAACGCACGCAAAATCGCTGTGAAGATGTAAATTCAACTAACTGTGGAAGTAGCATGCTTCCACATCCTTGATGCCTGTGACTTGGTCGTTTTACCGCCGCTGGGTAACGCTAGTTGCAATCGGTTGTTCTGCGAAATCTTTGCAGCGTTTCTTTTTGCGTCGGCCAGTGTTTTTTGACTTGATGTTTGAAACTGTGCATTGGTGAGCTGTAGGCTAACGAATTGCTTTTGATTTCAGCAAAATCAATCCGTCAGATTGCGTGGACATGGAATGCGATGCTAAAAAGAAAGTCCTGATCAAAGACTTCGATGGTGGATTCTTGGGTGAATCGGGATCTGTGATTTCGCAGGTACTTGACAAACCCTGACGTTTTCAGATATTCTTTTTAGTCAAAAAGATTTGTCTGAAAGCTTTGCTCATGTTCTCGCAAGTTTTTTTTAAAGGAAAACGTTAACGGAATTGTTTTTGTTGTCGTGGAATTGCTGTTTGCTGAAGGAATCAAAAAAATCATTTTTTCAGGCTGAGTTTGGATGGGACGATCCCAGCCAAAGGTCTCGAGGTCTAGGCGATTACAGAATCCCTAAAGCGATGCTGACCGCCACTGATGGATCAAGGGTTCCGGTCGATCACATAGCTGACAAACGAGGTGCAATACAATGTTTACTGCATGCTTCATATTGCCGACGCTAGTGTAACGCGTGTAAATGTTTGCAAAACCTAAAGCCAATTTCATTGGTCTTGGCGATCTCTTTACGTTACAGTTGTTTCGGAAAACGTGTGCACTCAAAACAAGCACATAAGTATATTTTCACTGTCTTCACATGCAGAATGTCTATTAATGGGCGTCGGAAGGATTTTTTTTCCAGGGAGGGCGAACTAATAGATTTTCCAGCGGGCGTCCAAGAAGACTTTTTCTAGGGAGTGGTTGCATTCAATTTATCAACTCCTAAACTGCGAGAAAAACGTTTTTCTACTGAAAAATTAACAGCAAAAGACCTAGTTTCAAAATCCAAGTGGGAAAGGCCCCCTAACCCCATTCAGACGCCCATGTGCTTACGATCAGGATTTCGCAATGTCTGTCCACTAGAGTCTGTGATCGTTTTGCTTTCATTTGCTTTTCTCTGATTTTCATGAAACCAAACTCTGTGATTTATGTACATTTTTGTCGATGTGCATAATTATCTGAGAACAGAGGGTACTGAAACAAGTAACGTGTCGTCGACAAACGTAAAAGATTGATTAGTTTTTGTTAGATGCAATCAATTCAACTAACGTAAGCCGCGATATGGAAAGTATCTGCTGGGAACAGGATGTCACGCTGCTCATCTATTCCATGTTTCTTGATAAGACAAATCGTGCGTTTGACTGTAATCTTACAGTTACGGTAAATTCAAAACCTTTCAGTGTTTTCTGCCGATTACTAATAAGTGCTGCGAACTGTTTTTTTTTGCTGCAACTACAAAAAACAAAAGATTTTTTCGGGAACCTTTTGTCTGGACAATATTTTGTAAATGTTGCTCTTACCAAGTATCATCTGAAGCACTTTCAAACAGTAACCTCGCAAGTAATCGGAAAACTGAGGCTTTGGAATTAAATTCAACTAAAGTTCTTCAATTCACCTGAGTCCTTAGTGAGTGATCGATCAAGAGACACGAACCCGAAACGATGCTTTCAGGTGGTGATTTGTTGTTACAGGAATTATCCGCAACGGTGCCTGCACGTATATCTCCGCCTGGCAAGCGTACGATTGTCATGGAAACGAAACGTTGGATTACCGCATGCTGGTGATAGAGAGTTTGGACTCGGACACCGAAACGAGACGTCTTTCACCTGTCGCTGTTCTTGGAGATAGATGTTTGGATTTAAACAATGGTTTGCATTTTTGTGGTGATGATTTCGCTGACGTTCGTCAATGTAAATAAAGTTATTCCAATGATCAGCAACATTTTTATATGTTAGTACGGTGAAGCAAAGTATACGTTTTTACTTCCATTAAGTGTTGTTTTTAGTAGTGAGACATTACACTGGTCACAAAGACAACAACAAGTTGGATGGGAAGTGAAAATGACCACTGGGTAGGTACTTGGAGGGTATAAAAGTCTTCACCAAAACGCAAAATTTCAAGAAAATGGTCGTATTTTTGAAAACTCAAAATACCTTAACTGCGATGATGTTTGAAAATATGGAAGAAACAGGAATAGCAAATAAAAATCCTAGCGCCGTAAAAAAGCTTTAAACCAGTGGTTCTCAACCTTTTCGCTGAAAGGAGCCAAATCCAGACTTACGACTTAGTTAGGGAACTGCACACAAGGGATTTTAACACAAGTCATTTGACACGTTTTGTTTTACAGCAGAACGAAGTCTGTTGCAGAAACTATTAGAGGTTTTACTGAAAGACTACTTGAGGATTGCACAAAGGGTGCTTGGGAGCCATACGCGGCTCTCCAAGTCAAAACAGTGGTTGAGAACCACTGCTTTAGTAGATATTCTGTAATTTTAAGTTCAACCAACAGTTTTCTTTTGTTTTTTGGTTAACTTGCAGTCATGACATCAGTACTGACAATGGTGAAGACTGCTCCATCAAACTTTTGTTCATTAGCCGGTTGCTTTCACGCTTGATTTCATCTGAACAAATATCGATTTTAACGTGTTCAGAATTCAAACCTTAGGATCGATGTTATCCCGATAATATCAAATTCATCCTAATAATTGTTGAAGTTTCAAGTATTAAAAAGTTTTTTCGCCAAACCTTGCATCTCTTGATGTAAGTTATTTATCTGCATTTAAGATGACCTTTGCATATACTGAACATACTGAACATTCTTGCTGTTGTACCTACGTGCAAATTATATAAAATAGAATCGCTAAATTTTTACAGAACCATGAAAACCTGGCAACAACTTTGTAATAACTCACTTGAAATGGTACATGTTTGATAAATGCACCCAATCTGTTCAGTTGATATTCGCTTGTATATTCCTTTCGGAGTGTTACGAGTGGTCTACGGACGCCCATCTTTGCTGGTGCGCAGAGTTGCCAAGTCTAAACAGACCTTTCCAAGCCCGAAAATTAGAGTCTCGCTTGAATTTTTTCTCACAAGCAAAATTTAAAGACAGTTAGTTGTCTCTACGACTACAAAGAAAACCGTTTGTATGCTTCCGAGACAGAAAATTCAAGATCCTGTACGCGGTGGGCTTGGGGTACTTCGCCGTGGACCATCGTAGTATCGTACTTAGCTCTCATCCAATCATCAATCCCACATACCTACTCCTAGGTGCTTCACTGCTCAGTTGCACAAAATTACAAGTATCCACACGAAACGAAAAAATTTACACAAAGATTTGTACACAATCAGGCAATTAAACAACAATTGATGCAAGCAGATCAGAATAAAATGGGACAAATTGGTCTAAAAATGCCGTCTATAAAAAAAGCTAAAAATCTGCCAGTTCCAACTCAGAATAAGCTAGATTTCAAGCTAGCCACCAGACAAGTGGTTCTAAAACTTTACAAACACGCCGAACCCTTACGTAGTTTTCCATGCTTTTGCCGAACCCCATTTTTGCCCAATAAAACAAAGTAAAAATGGTTACTGAAATCAGATGACCTTCTTCGGAGCCCCTGAAACGGCTGCGTCGAACCTTAGGGGTTCGATCGAACCCAGTTCAAGAACCACTGCGTTAGACCAAATTGGTCTAATAGTAATTATTACTATTTTGGAGCTAGACAGGAAAGATCCGCTAAATTGGCATCCTGCTGGTGCGATGGGCCACGCCACGCGGCTATTTTGTTTGATGTCGTGTCAATGTGAACAGTTCTCATGCACCCATCTATGCCGAAACTTACACAGGCCGCAAGTACAGTTTTCAAAGTCTTCGCTCGGGAATCGAACCCGCAGCCTTGGTGGCGCATGCTCACCAGTTGCACCACTTTGACAGACGTGAGGTTGCTTGATTTCATGACAAATCTTGGAAATTGCGGAAAAATGTTTGTTTTTTGTTCAGAAAGTCTCCTCGCTCCCAGAGTTAATACATACCGGTAGTCCATTCTGGAGCTGCACTGGTCTTTGCTGGTTGTTGAAATTGACAATGCTGCAGATCTGGTTTTCTCCTGAAACAAGGTCGCTTCGCAACCAAACGCTTCTTGCCAACCCAACGCGAATTTACTCGTTATCGAGATTTTTAATCTTGAGCAAAAACTGAACAAAAACTCTTATCGACTTTGAAGGTATAATAAAAATTATTCTTGCAATTCCCAGTGAAACCGATATATGTTGATGTTATGTAAGTCTCGGCAAATGGATACCGCCTATCAGCGGATTCCTTAAAAAACTAGTTGGGAATCCCTTTTAGCCGCTGCTATGAATACATATCTTTAAAAAAAAACTTTTCAGTACCTCTGTTACAAAATAAAAGCGCATTATAAGCTGTTGATTATTGTTGTGAAAAATTCAATGCTTCACAGTTGTATAGTGCTTTTTATCTTGACTTCATTATTGAAAACGTTTTGATGCTGTATGCCGAAAGCACATTTAGAGTTTTTGAACAGACAGTTTTTCGAAATGCTTGCGATCTTACGTAAAATATTCTCACATATAGGACCTCAGGATCACGGCTGGTGTCTGGGATATACTTGTCAAAAGCGAATATCTACTTTCTACACCATCGTCGCGACCGGGAAGAGCTTCAACATCTTCTTCACTGGCTATGCTCCTCGAAAACTGAGGTTTCATCTCTTGAACGTCGACGACAGCTCTTCTCTTCGCGTTGCCGTGTGGTAAGCACTTTGTGCAGAGATTGTTCGCGTTGGTAGCGCAGTGTTTGCGAAGCTGTATCTCAGGGTGGGGCAAAGCATCCAAATCTCTGCTTGGATTCGCTTTTTCGCAACTCATTGGTCGCGTGCATATTTCAATGACTGAAGTTAACAAATATTCAAATATTTTTAAGTAAACAAATAAACAAGCAAAACCCGTTCATTGGCATTAAAAAAGATGCACAGATGATTTCGCAAAGTCATAAACAAACAGATAAAAGAGTATTTTAGAATATACACAAACAAACAAAAAATTTATAAACGAACAAAGTAATTTAAGAACTAAACATAATTTAAAACATTTGTAAACAACAAAATAAACAAATCTTAAAAAAACAACCATTCCAAAATTTTTAAGTCAAACTCAACTTGATTTGATTTGTGCTAACTTTGCCACGGCAGTCTGCATCAGAAATCCGCAGAATTCGCCCTGAACGAAGTCAGAACTTGGCAAACAACAAAAGTATTGACGAATTTGAAGAGACATCGGGGAACGTCTCATTGCTCCAATCTGGCCCGTTTATTAGATTAGAAAATGACACGGAGAAAGCCGTGGCAGAAAATTTACACATCCAAACTAAACGTTTCTCCAGCTTTACCCTGTCCCAGCTTGTTTAGGTAAGTCACTGTGTGCAATAGTCAGCCAATTTATCAGTTATGTTTGGCATTTTCCAAGGTTTGCCAGACCAGAAAGACTTGACGTATACCAGAAAGAAACTGGTATTTACATTCATCCGGAAAACGCTATCTACGACAAGATCCGCAACTTTTGGAGCACGCAGGCACCACCCGACACGGATCCTGACCGGTATAAGCCACCCATCAATTCATGTAAGTTTTGCGGGTTCACTGCTTTGATGCAAAACATTGAGTTTTTGAACTTGTAGGTGGAATATCGTTTGGTTTTTGCTGATGTGTGTTACGGGGTGAAACTCTAGCAGTTCGAAATCGTATCGTGGTTGAAATTATCAGTAATTTTATCTTTCTGAAAGAATACCAAATATATGCCTTGTCTCAAAACGATAACATCACCGCGTGTTTTTTCCATACTCTTTTGTTGTTGTGTACGATTTATTTCAAAAGTTTATTCCTCACAGCAACGAGTAACATCGTTTAAAAGCACTGATCATCATCGTTTCCGAAAGACTGT
>JGI24022J15233_10004112_pt1 | contig 14856 bp, 9 predicted proteins | sample Ectturendosymbi2_FD_15233 | JGI IMG/M metagenome (IMG submission 15233) | reverse complement strand
CAATTAATTTTGCTCGGGGGCCACTTTGACAAGGCCGTGTTGACGAAGGGCTGTACCTTCTTGCGGAAGTGGAAGCAAGTCTCGGTTTACAGCCTCAGTACTAATATTTACTATGAGAAGTTGGAGGAATTTCAGATTTTAAGATCTTCCTGAATGCTTCTGTGGGCCACTGAAAAGGCTGTGGTGGGCCACATTTGGCTCGCGGGCCGCTATTTGTCCACCCCTGGTATATGCAATGGCTCTATCAAACCTCAAAAGTATAATATTCTTGTATGACTTCATGCTTCCTCAAAATAGTATAGATTATTCGTCAATGAAAGTATATCTTCAACACCGCGGAACATGTGCGTTTTTATTCACATCTTTTGCGTCAACATTGGTCATTGAATTCAGCAGGTAAGAAAAACACTTTCATTTCAAATAAAACATTGTTTGGTGAGCAAAGGACTGAAACCAACAAGAACTGTTTTAACCTTTAGTTGAAAATGCTTCTATTGGAACTATGATGCAAGCAGGTTGTCCGCGACACCACTGGCGACTACATCTTCGCGACAAAGTTGTATACGAAACAGCGGAAACAACGCAGCAGTCCATTTGCGACTGACGGTAAGTCTTAACTAATCAAACACTACTCCAATCGATGATGTTCACGATTACCTTCAAACAAGTATTCCACCGGCCGTGGAATTGCTTCGACGTAAAAGGTGGTAGTGACCAAAGTCAGCAAATAACCAAGAAACACCAGCTTGTGCCTCAGCATGATCGTTCTTAGCCACAGACCAGTCAAAGTACAGACCTATCACCAACACTCCTACAGCAAGTGGCGTCGGCCATAAAACAAACCGCTTATTAAAAGATTTGCACAAGTACACAATAACGGTGGTTGCGCTGCGAACATGCTGAGGGTATTTAGTTGTTAACGTGACTTTGCACTTGGTGCCTGACTTTCCACGGTACCCAGTTACTTTTTCGCGCTTTATTACGTCAGTTACTGCTTAAAAAGTGGCGCCAAAAGCACGATCCGGTAACGTGCAAAAAAAGGCGGGAGGCATTCGTTGCTGATGCGCATGCCTTACTAAAAGATAAGGTGGCGTTGAGATGTTTGAAACACTATCCTTCCTTACCGGTTGGTGCGAGCGTTTCCGTTTGGAGGGTGGATAAAATTTCGTACAGCAAATTTCGCAAGCATATTTAAAAACTGCTTCATGAATCTTTGTTCAAGCTTTTGCGATTACAAAAACGCATTTGTGCAAGTATATTTATTTCGGTGTGTTTTAATATACGGTCGCGACGAAAACCAATTTTATAAAAATCAAAAGCTGTGTACATAGTTATACGCTGACTAGGGCAGTGTCACGATTTTAAAGAACACATGGAAGTAGTTGAAAAGCGTGATTTGAAAGAGAGCAATTTGAAGTCGTGTATAGTAGGCTGAGTGTTGTTTCGGTGCTTTTCATTGTATAAAAAGTTGATTTTCGTCACTCCTAATCCCATGTGCCGCTGCAATATACCACGATATACCACAATATACTGCAATATACCACGATATACCACAATATACTGCAATATACCACGATATACCACAATATACTGCAATACACCACGCAATAAACACTTTCGGAAGTCAAAGCCCATGCTGGGAACAAAATCTGTTTTCGCACTCAGTGCGAAATGCACTACTACGTGAATTTACTGGTTTTGGAACTGACGTAGCATAGTCCGTAGAGGTCAACGCTAATAAACGCTCGATGGCAAACATATTTTCGCATATAAATCTAACTAAATGTCATATTGTTTCTAAAACGCGTAAGGCTTGCTTGGTTAGGCCGTCGCGTTTGCGCAAAAGTTCCAAACACATTTTTACCGAGGGCCACATCAGCATCATCGTTGCTCTCAGGAGCTACTTTAACTGTTAAGATAGTGTAAATGCGTATATAAAGCTGAGAACATGCTTTGCTGCTTGACGGATGAAAGCTGCAGCATTTTGCAAATAGATCCACAAAGCTTTTCCAAGGGCGTAACATAATCAAAACGCGTGGCCGGATATGCCGCGGGAAAGCAGCATTGACTGACTTCAACACGCTTCTTACGCTCTTGCGGGGCGTATGAAATGACTTGACAAACCACATTTTGCCAGCGAGTTGAGTTTTGCGCATGCGCATTAGAGCATCACAAACGGGCCTCAAGCAAATGCGATAACGTCATTTATCGATAAAATCGAAGACTGTTTTAGGCAATCTCTGCATGCCATCGATGCATTGAGGTGGTGGCAGGAAAGATCGTGTGAAAGAATCTATATGTAATGCGGTGGGAGCTGGTAGCAAGGAAACACAAGTATGGGGCTGCCAATGTGAATTTTTTGAAAACCCCACGCAGACCCATTTGTGAACAGAAACGCCTGGTAAGAAAAAACACAAAATTAGGAGATGGGCTTTCTGCGATCTGGGCATAGTCAATCACAAAGTGGGGCCGTCCCTGCTGCACATGCATACAGATCATGTGCTAAGCAAGGCTATTACCAAGCTATTTTTAATCCACTTTTTCCACAAGGAAAACCAATAATTTTTTCAAAAGGGGTGCTTCTCTCTGCGAAGAAAAGTTATTTTAACTCCAACACTGGGCCGTCGCCATTTGAAATCGGTGCCCCCCATTTCACGTTTGGCCCCCCGGTTGCTGCATAAATCCAATACTGTATTTTAAAAATGTGCTCCCCTTCTGGTTTTTGGCCCCCGCTGCTGCTAAATCCTGGCGACGGGCCTGCTCCAACATCCAATTTAATCAACAACTAAACATACGGAAAACACATAATAAATAACGCATGAAATGATGAGAAATATGTAGATGAAGAACAAGTGTTAGCACATTGCGCAAGAAAAATGAGTGACAATGCAAAATTGATTTAACTGATTGATAACAACATTGAATTATTCTATTTTCACTTGCAATAGTACCAAGCACAAAATATCAGGCTTCTTTGAATTCAAATATCGTTCAACTACTGCTAATATTTGTGTAACGGTGATACCAGTGCTTCAACCTAACTTAACTGAAAATTTCTGAACTTTGATAATCAAGACTTTGCACCTTGACAACTTATCTTGTGTCCATCTAAAACTTTATGTCGAACCAACCTGCATTTGTTCGCATTTTTAAGGACAATCTGGCAGTATTTGCAATAATTAAAATCTTTCCTTCGCTGTCCTACTATAGCCAATCTTTACGATCTGGATCTTTTAGCCACGCTACTTAAAATTGCTGTGTGGAGCAGATCATCCTTTACTTTGGGTTGCTTCGCTGGTGCAGTATATCTGTGAATGCAACTCATACCAGATTTCTATAATTCGTAGCTTATTCATCAGTTTACTTACCCGCAGAGACTACTCAAGACCAACCATACGATTTATAAACCATAAGATTTAACCATAAGATTAAGAAAAATGACACTAGTATTCTACAGTACGTAGTACCATACTTTTAATCTGCGCTACGCAGTCAAACATTAGGCCCGCATCTTCAGCAGACAAACCCAGAACCCCAGATCTGGGGACAACCCTGGATTCGGCAGCCTTGAACGCAAGCCAACAGAAAGGACCAGAAAACGTCTCGGCAGCAGTTTCCCGATAAGACGCAACGAAAGCGCGGGGGCAAGAGCGAGCATTGCGTCTAGGGCGCTGATCTTCGAAATCCTCTGCTTGTCGAACAAAACTAATTAATAACACGGAACGACGAGACTGCGACCACAGCCTGTGACGTGCTCCGTGCTAGAACTCCGCAAAACATTCCAGCACGACGCTACCGGTTGAGACATTTCATCAAAGGTAAACCAGTTAACTTAGGACAGTTCTTCAGCAAACCACCTTTTCGGTGCCAGTACTGCAACGAGCCCAAGTTTAAATATCAAATACGCTCCCAGTTTTATTAACAAAGCAGTAAGAAAAATCATAGCAGCGGCTTCATAAGCTCCGCAAAGGGTGTGCTATTTATTGGATCGAGGCAGGTCTCCAACAAGAGGAACTTCATTCAATGGCACCGACCCTACACGACACGAACAAATCTGGTTTTCATCACATGGGACGCAGAAGTATGAAATTCGGCGCACCAGCATTGATCATCGAAAAATGAGAAGGCACAACGCTTTAATCTGTTGCTTGACTATGGGTGATACACTGCCCTTTCAATCCGCCTGTTCAGTCTGATGAGACAAAAAGAGTCTGCTTGCCGAGACCAGAAGTGGGGAAATGCGGCAATCTACAAGATTCGGAACGACCCGTGGCCCGTGCAAATCTACAGCAAATGAGAAAAAATCAAGTTACTTTTTGCTTTTATTTATCATGTGGTCAATATGTTGTATTATCTTAGAAGTCATCACCCGATTTTGAAAGATGCGGCGCTTTGACGTTTCGTGGCGACACTAGCCGGGACTGAAACAGTTTCAAGAACGAAAGCACTGTTCTGGCGGGTCTCCATGTTTTGGTATTGGAAGGAGCCTACAGTACACGGAAGAGCCAGATGCATAAACGCAACGCAAACGGTTGCAGTGAGGCAAACTTTTTCGGAGGGGCGAGGAGAGGGTAACAATTTTGCTCTAAGCTCTTGCAAACTTCTGATTGAAAATATGCCAACTCTACTTTCGCTCACCAACTTGCGCCAAANTCAAAACAAATTCTTAAATTTTCACCTAATTACTCCAAACGTGCAATTGTTTGTATTGNAACATGACTTTAGGGGGGAACCAATTGCTAAATNTGTGCTGACAGTACAGGCCTCCAACTGGCGACGACCCTGCAACTGTTGCAGAACATGTGCCCAGAGGGACATATGTGGTACTCCATTATGCAGCTGTGGTACTCCATTATGCTCCATGGGTAATTGTATTGCTTCGTCACGATTTGTGTGGATAAACAGTGTTTTTGCCTCTGCTACCTGCCTCTGTTATGTAATGTCATGCTTGCTGCATTGCTTTCTCCCTCCTAACCTCTATTGTCACTTCTCTCTCTACACGCCTCACCTGTTCATCTGTACATAGAACATACCTCTACTCTTCACTCATTGTTTGCCCACCATCATCTGTGTTGTGCAAATGATTGTTATGTGCAGTATGTAATTTAACGTTTGTGTACCCTTTTCTTCGATTGCTTTCTGTTTTTGTCTTTGGTCTGCCACGTCCTGATTTTTTTCCTATGTTTTTATGATCTTATATTGTCTGTCTTTTCCTGTGTTTTTGATGTTGGTTCTGTTTTTTTGTTTGGCATGTTCTCGTACACAATTCGCCATATGTTGTCTTTGTGAAATTGGCTTTATCTATTATGGTTCATTACTGAAGCGCAGCCTTGCCTACTTCAGCCACTGGGCTGTTTCACAGCGAAAGAAAGTGTTTTTTCTTTGCGAAATGAAGAACACAAGCAAATAGCCACAAAACGTGATTGAAAAAATTTGTCTGCTGCTTTGCGGCAGGATGTCACGTTGAGTGACTTGGGGCGCGAAGAGACTTTTGTGGTAGAAATGCTTCAGCTTACTAAGCATTTCGTCTTTTTCTCATAAGTTCATCTGAAAGTGTACACACCCCTTTTACTTATAGGGTATATATATATACACTAATACTCGCATTTTATTAATAGATACGTGTGTTGCAATATCCATACGTTTCCACTTTCGAGGTTAACGTTCGGCGCTTTGTTTACTGAATTTTGTTTAAATCAGTTTTTTTTTTAAAGGAAAATATTAGGCACCTAGTATGGACGAGTAGGGACCCGATTTCTCTGATTCTACGGACCCGATTTTCTCTGATTCTAGGGATCTGATGATAATTTTCTCTGATCTAGGGACCCGATTTTCAATTCTAGGGGCCCGAATCGGGTTCCTAAAACACCTTTATAAAAACTTTTTAAATACACAATTTCGTTTAATGTCGAAAGTAGTCGTTTTAGAAACGTCTAGATTGACTTCATTCTGATCAGCGGTTCAGCGTTGTTATTTTCAACACTATTTGGCAAGCCTCCGGAAGTTTTTACAAAACATATTTTTCAAAATAAAAGTTCACTTCTGCATGGACAAGTTTTTTCCATTGAAGTTATACGATCCTGTATAAAAACGAGCAATGTCCCAAGGCGAGTTAAACACCTGCCGTCCATCAAATACACGCCTCTAAAAGAAAAGGGTTTACAAGCAGACATGGATGACTAAAGCAGTTGATGGGCAAACCTTGGCCTGCGAAGCCTAAGGCAATGGTTCACGAAAGTGATAAATCGCCTAGCACACGCCTAAAATGGCTGGTGAGGACAAAAGCAATCGCCTTCCTACGCCGGAATGCACCACATGGCCTACTGGGAGAAAGTATTAAGAGTAGTGATAACCTGTGGAAGTTCCCACGGCCTTACAAACCACCCGGTGTCAAGCGAAATTTCTGACCTGCGAAATTTCTGATTTCACGCCATTTGCGCATGCACAGAGTAATACTGTACATATCAAATACGCTGAGAAAACTGATGATTAGGGCACAGGGTTTGGTGTTTCGGTAAATGCGTCGGGTTAGGGTTAGGAAAAGAAAAATAATGGAGGTCTAAGACTAAGTCCAATATTTTCCAGTGGTTACAGTTATTCTCGTACTGTAGTTTGTTGTGGGTATCTGACATTTAACCTAGAACTGTTAGTTTACACAACACACAATGTAATCACCAAACTTTATTCCTTTACTCTGAGAAGCAGAATAACTGACGTGACAAGCAATAATATGTCATAAATTTCGCCGAGGTCAGAAATTTCGCTTGACACCGCGAATCAGTTAGTTTCCCAATCACTGGCCTACTGTTCAGACACTGCACACGTCAATCAGCAATCACTAGTTTGGTGAGTTTTCCCATGCAAAGTCGTAACCTAATGAAAGGTGCATGTACTTAGAACACTGATCAAATACATGATAGATTGCAAAAAATATTGCGTTGATGTAAAACTCAAAATCTGCCCAACTCGACACTATAACTCCCTGTTAGTCGCATGTTGAATATTGGAACTCGAATACAGTGTGTAAGCCTGACGCCACACATTTAGATGTTAATACTGTCTCAGTTCAAACTGCAAGAGATAGGAAGCTGGAAATTGCAAACCACCTGGCACTATGTTTAACATGACTACAACAACACACTGTCTTTCTTGGGATATTTCCGCACAACTCAGGCTAACCCGCTCGAATGTGGATGCTCGTTCGTGCTGGCCGTGAATCATCACGACCGGCGGATTGCAAGGTTACTATGGGACAACTTGCACGTGTACGATACGCTCGAGTAATCACCGAATGCTCTTCAGCTGACACTTCTGTTCGGGCGAACAAACGGCTACCCTCGCGTGTGCTTGGACTGACGCATTTTTACCCACTCTGTAGCAACATTCGTTGTCCCAGGCAGCGTCAACAACATTTCAAACAAAAATCTAGCACTTTTTTTCGCCTGTACAAGGTAAAATCTAATGAGAGTTTGCATACGTAACATTTCCAAATTAGCACAACTCTGAAAACATAGCACATTGCTAAATTTCTTTCTTACGCAGTTCATTTTTCTCAAAGCAGCAAACCCATGCAAACGCTAAACTTATCCAAAGTAGTTTGACTCTTTTTGTGACGCGCACAGGTATTTATAGACTCAAGTAACTGGTCTCCAAAAAGGCGACGCAGCGAAATGTATCCGCCAATTGCTTAAGAGGAAATCGGTTTCACATATCACAAATGTGCGCATCCTTACTCCTGAAATCTGCAAGCAATGCTTATAGGTGAAATGTTGAGAGGCTAAACCAGGCCTGCCCAACCTTTTGCAGTGCGCGTGGCGGGCCGCATTTTGTCGCTGACTGTCACCGCGATGCGCAGCTGCTGACTGGAGCAATAACAGTTTCTAAAACCGTATTTCGGCGTTTTGGTTTGAGGTCAACCAGCTACTGTAATACACTGAAAAGGCCTAAATTAGCAATGTGACTGACACCATTACACTTTCAAGTGCATTTTATTTTAACAAGCATTTAGCACTCAACCACAACCATAAATGCTAGAAATATGTCAATGAGCGGATTGCCACTGTTTTTCTCTGACCAAGTAGGCTAGCTGATATCGGTTTCAATCAAGGCCTCCTAATGAGAGATCAAGGCCTCTCCCTCTAGGCCAGTGGTGCTTAACTGGGGGCGCACGCCCCAAGGCCAGGGGCCGTCAATAAATTTCCAGGGAGGCGCGAGTCCTTACACGCCCTATAACATGAAAATTTTGATAAATGAATGTACTAATAAATACATTTGTTTCTACAGCTTATTTAAAGTCAGCGGGGCTTGAAACAAAGGACAATTAGGCTACTTAAAGGAGGCGTGGTAGAAAAAAGATTAGGAACCACTGCTCTAGGTGGCCTTGCTTCGATAGATGTTGACGCCAAGCGTAAGCATTGTTTAAGATGGCCATCCGTTATGGAAGATCGGACTTTGGATTTGGTTTGTTTCATACATGAAAATAATTGTTCGCATATGTTTGTGTTGCCGAACAGAGAAATCAGCCGTGCTGCGTTTTCCCTCAGGCCAGGTAAGTTTTCTGAGGACACATACTTGCGATAAAAGTCATCAGAGCGGTGCTTCGTTAAACTTGCTTTTAACAAATTCGTTTCACTGCAAATCAATCAGCTTCATTTGAAGCTCTGTTGGAGCATCTTCAGTTTCAACTGAAAACGGTTGCGAAGCGAAGTTCATCTCCTGCTCTCGATCGTTAACGGGAGTCTTTGAATCGTTCGTCACATTCCTTCTGCAGTTGTGAAAATCATTCCACAAAATTTGGTGCGTAGTCATTGCATTTCAGTTGCTCCATTACTGGAAAATGAGAAAGATTCTTGTCGCAGACCTGCTTGGTTAAATGTTGGAATTTAGCCTCAAACACATTTATCTTACTGAAATGAATATAAACTAGCTACCCTCTTTGTTGGTGCTTCAGATTCACAATCATCAGATGTGAAGAAATATCAGCAAAGAATGCAAAATCTGGGCTGAATTCGGCGTCGTTAAATTCAAGAATGGGTTTGTTTTTTGAGGTCATAAACTCTTGAAAAGCGTCTTAAGTTCTGCGATTCTTTTGAGCACTTTAACACATCTTAACCAATGTACATCGCAGCAGTAAATCACATCACCATGATCAGATTCCCATTCTTTTCTCAGAAATTTCTGGAACTGACGGTGGCTTAACCCTCATGAGGTGTACTGTTGTAGTTATCACCGTTATCACGGTTTCAAACCGCGAAGACTTGACACACAAAATTTTCTGGTGGATGATGCAGTGATTTAATAAATGCACTGTCGGACCTATGCTCTTTTTCTAAAAGCGCGATTAATCCAGAGTANAGTCTTCGACGCTTTTACGGCAAACGTTCTCAACTGCATCTGTTATGCAGCTTTTTACAAAACATCTATCACTGAAANGTTTCGAATTTTTAGAAATTCACTTAGCAATAGCGTAACTAGCCCTAACGAAGCCTTCACTTTCAGCAACAACTTCTCTGAACACGGCTTCCTGCGAACGCACGGATTTCAGAAACCCCTTCACTTTATCTTCCCGTTGGTGACCTCAATTTTTTCAAAGTTGGAATGCTTGCTAGTGTAGTGGCAACTTTAAGTTATACTCTTTCATTACGGACATTGTTTCCTGACAGATTACGCAGAGAGGTTTGCCATAATTTTCAATTAAGAAAAAATCGTTTGTCCAACTCTTAGAAACTGCGTCCCTCATCGACGTAAGAACGTTTTCTGCTGGTATTTGAGGCCATGATACACTGACGTGTACTGCACAAGCTTAAGCAATAAAGCAAGTGTTCTATTTAAGCTGAGAAAGAGTAACTTGTGAAACGATTATTTTTTATGGCATCACAACGACGCAATCTTAGGCGAGATTTATAATCAATCCTACATTTTTACGCTAATGTTTACATTAATCACTTAAATGATATTAAGTAATGTTCTTGCATAACACCCACACAGCCAAGAGGAGATTATTTTCCTACATTGGGTTTTCCACATTGAGCACAATCGCTACTGCCGTGTAGAGAATGGTAACATATCCACGAATACTTTTCCAGACTGCTGTCACCAGCCGTCTGGAAACCATCGCGAGAGTTTTCCCAACAGCCACGCTAGCAGGTAGACTACCGCAAATCCATTCATCAGCCCCTGGATAGAATGAATAACAGAGTTACGACGGGCTGCTTTTAACTTTCTTCCATCATAATGCGCAACGTAGAGTGAGCACAAAGCATCGCATGTCAAAAGTTCACTCGTGTCGATGTAACTCAAAAACACAACACAGCTATTGATATTGCTAGTCAATGCAGTACTACTAATTCTCATCCAGTTTCGCGAAACACACAAAATGCTTCGCGAGCCGCCAGTTGGGCAGCCTTGGACTAAAGCAAGCACACTTAAGACTAAAATGAATAAATGAAAACAGTAGGCTAAAAACTGGAACATACGCCGTTCTCAAATAATAATTGCTCTCACCCAAACTGAAAAACTATCCCTCATTGCTGTATTTACAGAGTTGATTATTTTAAGATGGCCATCCGTTCATTTATTTAATTTTTAAGATAACCTCAAACATTTTTTTAGTTGGAGTACATGCTGTAATTTCTTCCAAGTATCACTGAATTGTAAATGATAATTTCATTTAATACCCACTTTTTTCACTTACCGGTACTCGTTTCTTTTTTACGTTCGAAAACGTGTTGGTGGACGGCTTTAAATGCTACGCTTGCTTGCAGCTTCCGTATATTCTGCTATGCCTGGTATAGCAAGTTTGCGGTATTACGTAGCTGATACTGATTTGGTCTTTATCATGACTTGGGAATCTTGCAATTTTATCTATTGTTGCGTTTGTTTGTTTTGTTTTTATTCGTTAATTGCGGAAATAAACTAACTAAACTGTCAACATCGTAGCAAGTATCAAACCTCTTTTACAAGGTTCAACTTGCAGTAGCTATGAAAGTAAGTTTTAGTCAAAAATTTGCATTGTTTGTGGTTATCACCAGAAAGCCCTCCAGGCTCCAGCTATCCATCTAAAAGAGTAGTTTGCCATAAGAAAACTAAACGTGATCGAGCAATTTTAAAATATTCCATTACCAAAATAAGACAAAAGGAATGGAGTGTTCGACTGTGGTTCACACATACGTTTAATGTGTAAAAGAATAAATGCACTAACGAGCACAAGCGTGGGAGTCAAAAGTATTTTTTGCAGGTGGAGGCCAAAAGCATTTTTCCATGGGGGGCCAACAGTGATGAAATTTCATTTTACCAACTATATACTATGAGAAAAACGTTTTTCTACTAAAAATTAACAGGAAAATATAAAATTGCAAAATCCAGAAGGAAAAATTCCCTGCCCCCCATTCTGACGCCCATGGTCGCATATTTATACCACATATATTGTTATGTCAACATCCAAAGAAAATGAAATTTTAAATTTTTGTTTGTTACCAGTGAGTTTTGTATGCTTTTTGGTATTCTCAGAAGGGCGATAAATTAAGTGTGCTTATTTGTGAAGTTGCCCGAAGTTGTTAAGAACCAATTACAGTCAGACTTTTAGGAGTTAGAGGAGCCGGTGTGCAGTTACAATGCACCATCTGGCATGTTTGCTCAATTTTTGGCCATCCTCTCACAGCCTTTTATTATCTCATATGCGTCAACATCACGGCTTACATTCAAGGTCGCCTCCAGATAGGGGTTGCTGTGATAGTGCAAAAATCGCATTTTTGCGTTATTTGGTTATCGGAGCTAGCGATGAACTTTTTTAGGCATTCGATGAAATTTAGCAAGAAGTTTGAGCAAAAGCTCGGAAAAATTTGTTTTACTTGTTTTTTTTCCAAGTTTAGTTTCGGCGCAACTATTCGATTTTCATTCCAATGCAAATTCCATTTTTTGTTTTTTCGTACACAATAACGAAAACGGGACGAGGAGCCAGTTTGCGCGCTCGATCTGGTGTGACGCACCGTTTTTGACCAGCGATATAAAACAGTTTGCTGATTATGAAGGCCGTTGTTCTTTATGACGTCGAGTGTGATCTTATTTACGTCATTGGTTGGCACGTTATTGCTACAAATGCATGGTTCATCTTTTGATTAAATCTACTAACGAAGCCGTTTGCGTGCACCTAAATTCTTTTACTTTTCTGACATAATCAACTTGGCCCATTGTTTGAAATAGCGCTGGCAATAATTCTTGGCCGCTGTTGAATGAAATGGTGGTGCAGTGCTCCCAGTTAACCTAACTCTAACCTCCGAACTGCAGGGTACAATTATCTTACATTGATCCAATACGCTTTTAAGTGAAACACCACGTTTTTCACAAATTATACCTTTGTCAGCAGTACCTTTGACAAATTTTCCCAAGGTGCAGTGTCGTCAACATCTCTTCGTCTTGTTCCGTTCTCAACCACTTTTGCCAACTTTACAAAAAGCAAATATACCAAAGTGCGTTTCAGAATATATCAAACTAAGCAAAAAACTGCCAAATCTGCTTCCCTTCCTAAAACCCCGAAAACAAAATGATAACAACCTTAGGACTAGGCGATAGCTAATCTGAAAGAAATATGACTTATTACTCTAAAATCGACAATGCATTTAGGTCATAACCATTGATTTGGTCATATCAACAGTAAATTTTACATTTCTTTGTTCTAGTCTCTTGCAAACCTTTACAACTGCCTTGTTTTGTGTAAAGTAACTGCCAGGCAAGTATATCTACGCTACAGATAATACCGACTTCAGTGCTTCAAGGCAGAGAAGAGTGGCAGGTGTTTCAGCGTGTGTGTTTGTTTGGTGTTTAGATGAAGTTGTTACAAATTTTACCTAAAAGAGAATTTTAAGATTTTGTAGACATCATACAAACTGGTAACTGCAAAATATACCAGAAATACCCCAAATTCATATTTATATGCCAAACATAAAATGTTGATATGAGGCGTCGAAATTATAAAATCATCCATTTTTTGTATATAAACATGCCAGTTGGCAACACTGTAAACACAAGATTGGGGCTCAGGATGAGATGTAACCGGTAACACCAAGTGAAAAACCGACGTGTAAATTATTGATTGCACGCGTGATATTTTTTCGTCAGCAGTGGCGTGTTCCTCTGGAGAACTCTAAAGGAAGTACCGAAACGGGTTACTCCGTGTCAAACCGCCTTTTTCACCTTAGAATCTTCTGTTACGCGTGAATACAATTTGTAGTCAAACAAAGTTCACATAGTTTGAAATTTTCAACTGCGTTTTAGCAATAATCTTCTTGGAAATTTCACAAATTGCATTTCTATTAAGCAAGCAACAGTGCAATCGAATTTGAATTGCCAACTCTTAAAAACATATACACAAGTTGCCTTAAAAACGCAGTTTTTGACCAATACAAACAGTTACAGCGAATGAAGGATTTCTCGGTTTCTGGCATTTCTATACCACAAAATGACATCAAGTTAATTTTCTCGTTCAAAACTAATAGCATGGGCTAAGGATTTCTGCGTGAATATTTAAAGGTGAGGCCAAGCTATAGAATTTTACTGGGATGTATTTATTCACTCAGTGGGCTGCTATGCCAGTGGTGTAGGAGCTGGGGTGAAGGAGATGAAAGCGCACCCCGAAACGTTTTGATTTGTCGAAAATCCGGGAAAAATCCCTGAAAATTTGGGCACAGTTGTTTCGACACCTTTGATCTATTTGTGCGATCAATGAGACCGACTGGTCAAAAACGTCTGAATTTGACTTTTTTCTCCAAAAGAAAACATCGCTCGAAGCGATTGCCTGCGTGGACCGTGTGTGCGTCTCATAGCCTTGGCGTTGCACCGCAGCCCCGAAGAATACCGCTGTACTATTATTCTTCTTAGCTCTTGTGTAAGCAGTTGCAAACATTTGTAGTGACAAACGTGAGTCAAGTATGCTATCACAGCAGTTGCACTGAAACGATCATTTTGACCATTCGAAAGCATGCTTACGATTTATGACACTTTGCACATGCTGTTTCAGCTGGTATGGCATAAGCGCAGCCTGGCGGGAAGCATTAAGGGTGAATATTGGTTATCCTCCCTATTTCAAGGGCAAAACCAACAAGCAGGTTTTCATGGACTTTTACATGGCATTATCACATTTAACGGGCAAGTTAGGTTTTTATCGACACATTCCCTTCTTCCGCATGAAAATTGCAATGAGAATTTCATTCAGACATTAACACCTTTATCTCGTGACAGGACGTTTGCAGCCTTTTCTATATTGTTTCGTAGACTTTTGGTACTTGTAAATGCGTATACATGCAAGATTTTCTGTGGCTTTTCATATCTAATTCGGTTAGTCATACGAAGTTTCAGTGAATTAGAAAAATATTTCTACTACAGAGTACATTCAATGGCAAGTGCGGGTCGTGATCTGCAGGACATGGGAAAAAACATCCTAAATATAGGGGGCTCTAAGCGTAGACACAATCAAGAGGTTACGCGCCAAATTTCCTTCAAAATCCGTTTAATACTGAATTTTCTATATGCCTAAATAATTATGTAACATGGCAGTTCAGAATTAATCAGTCTTAGCAAAACTTTTCGTCGTTATCAATAATGCAAGTTTGTTTCCACCCGTCAACCATTTCAGAAAATATTTGCATATATCAAACTTTAATGTAATTCATTAATTTATTTGTTAAAGTTGTGGATAAGCGTATGTATAAACACTTACACATATCTAGTACTGAGAGACATAGGCGTACGAGGCGGGGGGGGCGGCCGCCCGCCCGGGCTTGAAAAATTTCAGGGCAAACTCTGTTTTCAGGGCAACCGCAAGTTCCTCAAAAATCCTGAATAATAAAATATATTTCAGTA
>JGI24022J15233_10004110_pt1 | contig 14858 bp, 6 predicted proteins | sample Ectturendosymbi2_FD_15233 | JGI IMG/M metagenome (IMG submission 15233) | reverse complement strand
TTGATGGCGCAAATACAGTTACTTTGATGAAACACAAGCTTTTGAGACATACGCATGAATGACGTCATCATGCTTATTATAATGTAGTTCTGCGATGGCTTCCAAATACATCGATTTATAAAATGTAGATAGCGCTGACATGGTTACTTTGAAGGAACACAAGCATAGAACTGTGGAACTAGCAATGAGCACACACACAGATGGCGCCAACACGGCAGCTGTGGTGTTCTGCAGTGCACCGTTGCATTGTGCAGTGATGAGTTCCAAGTGGAACGTTCATAAAACGTATGGGCGAATGGGAAATTGTCAAGCACCAGGGGTCATTTGGGATGCTGACCTCTCGCATTAAGTAATGAAACGAACGTACTACAGCAATTGTTACAGAGTGAACAGCTTGCAATTGAAAAAAAATTTTCCGTCATTTGCAACATACAAAAAAAAAAAACTTTTGTACTTGAAGCTGCTAATCTCCAGTGAGATATGCAGTGAGTGCAGTTCCGACTATGAAAACAGGTATTTGGTTTCCAATTGATGCAAGCGATCAGGCTGAAAAGTGCAAACGTCCATTTTCAGACAAACTAATAGGTTTGGACATACATGAAAACAGTTAATTTTCCTTTTTTTCCGATCCACCACGACTTACTTTCAAGATACACGGCGCAAATATCAGACATTATGTTAATGCACAGATCAGAAGTCAAATTCAGTTACGCTTCAGTGATTGATACAGTTAGCACTTAACTGAAACTGCGCACGATAAACATGCTATAATGCGTTTAGAAGAGACTTGAATTCTAGCCTATGAGAGCAAAATATTTTTAATGTATTTGTATATTATTCAATATTATAAAAATAGTTTTAAAAATTGTTTTGGTCGTCAAAGTTCACGTCATTTCGTAAAAATCGTGTTTTGCACCTGGGCTGGATCAACATGGGCACGTTTTAAATAACTTTAAGCACGTTCTGGTTTTCAAGCTGTCGTAATGGAGGGTCCTGTGTAGACAATGCTGTAAAAGTGGTATCATAGTGTGTGTACTTTAGTCGATAACCACGTTCTGCCAGGTTCCAGCTGCAAGCTGGTGGTTTGAATAAAACATATTTCCAGCAGAAATGCATAGACAGGTTTTCAGTAACGCAAAATTCGCTTAAATAATACTGCAGTGGTCTACATCTTCCGATTGTTACATTACACGAACCTCTACCGTTCAGGTCATGTGCGCTATTGCATGCACACAGCTAGTGGTTATGGTTGCCAGTCAACTGCTTTGTTTATGAAATACTCTCAACCCTTTTACTACCGCTTGTGCCACTTCTTTTGCAAAGTTTGCAACCCCTGACCTCTCCAACCGATTGAGCTAGAGAACTGTTAAAATCCTCAACTGATTCAGCAAGTCTAGTAGTTTAGATTTAAATTTTTTTTTCTTTTTGAGTGGGTGTTTTCTGTGGTTGACGTCACAAGGGGAAGATGTTTTCGCCTTTTGGGCTAACTTTACCTGGCCCTGAGCGCCAAACTAATGAGCCATTTTTATTGCTCAAACTTTTTTTGGAATCTAGGCTATCCTCCGAGTCATTGGAGTCCTTGATTGATTTTCTAGCATTCCTGGGGCCAAAACCATGGTTCAATAACCCAGTTTCTGACGAAAAACAAAAAGTTTCACAAAAAAAGTAGTTTAGTCTCTCAGGCCTAATTTTGTCCAGCCATTACTCGGCAGCAGATTGAGCTAGCGCGCTGTTCAAACCCTCTGAAGATTCGTGAAGTCTTGTAGTTTAGGATAAAAAAAATTAAGTTTTGGGTTTGGGGTTTATGGTCTTTGGGGTCAAGATTGGAACCAGTTATTCTGTTCTTTTCATGATGTCATCGGCCGATCCAATGAGCCGAATATTTGGCTTAAAGTTTTTTTGGATTCTATGTTGTAATAAGAATCTTTTGAGCCCTTGATAGACTTTCTAGTATTTCTCTGGTTCAAAAGTTATGCCAAAAGAATTCCAAGTAATTCAGGAACTCCCTAAGGGATTAGTGGGACTTTTCCAAATTAATTTCCGGATGTTTGGCCATAATTTAGGAACCAGAAACGCTGGAAAGTAAACCAAACCCTCTAAAGACTCGTATGATAGCCTAGCATCCAAATGAAAATTCGAGTCAGAAAAATGGCTCAAAGCGTTGGCTCCCAGAGGATAGTGACGTCATCAAAATGTAAACAAATGTGCATCTTGTCAACATCAACATAAAACCCGACATCCAAAACTTAAAAACTTTTTTTAAATTCTAAACTACTAGACTTCACGAGTCCTTAGAGGGTTTGAACAGCTCTCTGGCTCACTAAGCTGGCGAGCTATGGCCTATGGTATAGTACACCAGGTGATAGCTTTTGTTTGAGTAGTAGAAGTTGCCAATTTTTGTTTTTTGGGCCATAACGTTGGATTCAGATACACTAGAAAGGCAATCAATGGCTCTACAGACTCGGATGATGTTCTAGAATCCAACAAAATCTTGAGCCAAAAATGGCTCTGTGGTTTTGGCGTCCAGGATGATAGACAACTCATCTACTCCATGTTCTGTTGGCTCTCGAACTTGTGTCAGGAAGTCGTGAAATGTTTGTAGCCAGCGTCGATATTCCTTTTCAGCCGCAGGCGATTCAGGATCAGCACACAGTTTGTCTGGCTTGAGAAATCGATCCACAAAAGAAATATTTTGACATAAATTGATGTATTACACGTAAGAAAACCTAAGTAGCTTTATGTCAAAATATTACGACGCTACACATCTGAAATAAAGGAAAGTAGAGTTGCGTTCATAACCAACAACTACTGATTAACGCATCATGCAATGCAACGAATAACGATTGGAAACCACCATCACGTTGTGGAAGGTTTCTACCAACTAAGAATGGCAGTTGAGGAACCAATAATAAATCAGCGCTTACACGCACAAATAAAGGCGATAACAACAAGTAATTAAAGGGGATCACATGCACCACAAATAAAGCTACAATTAAAGGGGACCATGCATTCACAATACAACACAGGGCCAGGTAACCTCAGCTAAAAACATCCCTCCATTGTGATGTCATCCAAAGAGAACCCCCACACAAAATGAAACAAATGTTTTTAAATCTGAACTACAAGACTTGCTGAATCCGTTGAGGATTTGCACAGCTCTCTAGCTCAAAGGCTGGCGAAGTATGGGGTTGCAAACTTTCCAAAAAAGCGGCGCAAGCTGTAGTTAAAGGATATATTCCTGTAAATCACCTTTAGATGTTTCTGCACATCATATTTGATAAGCGGCAAACTGACACCATCATATTTTCCGAACTTCAACGCTGTACATACAAGAACGTCTAATTTTGAAATTACAGTGAGAGCAGAACGAGTAAGCCTCGGTTAAAACAAGATGTGCAGATTCATTTGATTTCTGACAAAATTTTTCCTTCGAAGTTAAATCTGCAGTTGTGCAACGAGCAATTGCACTCGTCACCTTCAGTTAATTTTCGGAGCCGTAAATGTTTCTGTTTTCTGCAGCCAATCGCGTCTCCTGGACAAGCAAATAACTAACAGAGACAACCCCTGCGACCATGTCCCGGTCAAATGAAGATGGGTTTTTGCTTTAAGTCCATTTTTACTCCAGTAAGTGCATCTAATTTCGATGCATCAATTATAAATCACAAACATCGACAGTTGGCGCTGTTGCATGGATGCAATGACGAATGTCAGGACGTGACATGTTGCATGGATGCAATGACGAATGTCAGGACGTTTCTGCAAATGGATACGTCATTTCCAGGCCCAAGCCAATACTTTCATCATTGTGACGAGATGTGGTAATAATATTAGTCTAAGATATTTCGGAAATGAAATTGCAAATGCAGTAATTGTTTAAGGCAGACATTCCATTGTACTGGGGGCAAAAAACCTTGAGAAACTTTGTGACATCATGGTGATTTCCAACAACTTTCTCCTTGTCACAAAAAATCACCAAAACCGAACCTCCTCCCAGTAAAACGTATAACGTCATTTAAATATGCGACTCTTTTTTTGCACGTAAACCGACTACACAGCTGTTGACAAGAGACAGCTTCAACGTTGTCTTAAGGAATTTTTATCAAGTTCCTACGAGGAAGTGTAGTAGCTCATCAACAATTACTAAAGAAAATTGAGTGATAATACAAGTATTGTTATAAGGTCTTAATTCCAATATTTTCTCTTTGAACGTACAACAACCATTAACAGCATTTCAGTGTTTTAGAAACACGTGTTTGATTTTTACAAGTCTTGCCATGAACTAATTTGCGATAGATTGTGGCAGTAGCATTAAATGTACATTTGTTTGCAGAAAATAAAAAACCGTCAATTTTTCCTGTAAAATTGGTAGAGCATTTGGTAATACTAAACAAAGCAAAAATGGTACGGCCAAAGAAATGAGTGGTTTTATCGACATGAGGAGAAAAGCATCATTACTTAGGAAGTCAAAGAACTCGTCAATTTAACCTTGGCGTACTTTGAACATACGAACTGAATTTTATAAGTGCTCCACTATTTATCAGAAAACAAATGCTCTTGGATATTTCTGTGTAAATCATTGAAAAAAGACAATCTTCCCTACACTTCCAAAGTTACATTGAATGCGATTGGACTTCCTCTACAGTACTTTAAATCTTATTTAATGTAATTTGATGATTGCTCTGAATTCCAACAATTCCACGACTACTGCTGGAACTGATAAAGCAATAACCTTATGAAGGTTGAGCATTTTGTTAAAATAACTAAGAATTTCAGAACTTCAAAACCATTCTGAACGTTGAGAATTCTCTAAAAAATATCTTTTACATTAAAATAAACATTTTAGTTTCAACAAAACCTACACCAAAAAAACTCGATAAAATGTTGCGGTGGAGTTTAAAAGACATCAACAAAACCGTGAACTGCACAATGCAAAATGTTTTTTGGTTAAACCTCAATGTTTCGCTCGGTACGTTTGAAAATATTATCGTTTAAATCTTTCTTGCTGCCCGAAACCTCTGGAGCAAATAGAATATTCGAAATAAAACCGACTTTATGCAGATTGTTTTTATCTGAAGTTATCTTGAAACAGGTTTGATGCTGTGTTTGTTGTGCGAACTGGGAAACCTTAAGAAGTCATGCGGTGTTGGAAATGTCCTCGCATGAATAGACGTGACGTCACATAAATCGCTGGATCGTGAATCGAACGAAAGCGCGCTAAGGCGCTAAGAATACTGTCTATGTGACAGTGTGACAATCACGTTGTAATAGAGTAATCTTATTGGACGAGCTTCATTGCTTCTATATGCTTTTCTGTGTAACTTCTTATGCCAACCGTAATGCAGCAAGGATTTCAAACCCTCTCCTAAGGGGCCGCAACAGAAACGTATCAGCAGCTGCAATGCTGTTTACATTCTTAGAGCAAACAATTTAAAAACTACACGCAATGGTTTTTGTCTACATTCCATTATGCTGCATTTACAATTTATGAACAGGACCCTGGTTGCATCAGCGCTTCAGAGACGTTATGCAAACAAATTGTTGCTACGGTTGATTGCAAATTTGCAGTGACGTGTTGTTTGCAAAAGACCTTCATGACAATGTTTACTGCACACTTGACTTGAGCGGTCAGAGCAGTATGTTAACACAGACGTACATACTTGCAAGAGTTATTTAATGCGTCTAATTGATTTTTACGAACGACATTTGATAGCAAAAGACACATTTTAATTTTGTGAGCATGCGAAAATGTTCATAATTGTTGTAATTGGGAAAAGTTTATGAAATTTTAGCAGTGGAAACAGCATATATTCAGCTAGAAATACGTTATTAACAATTGAAAAAATAAAAAGCACTTCAACCAACATGCACTGTTCATTTCGTTGGTCCTGTAGTACAGTTGCAGATAGTTTCAGGTACATGTTAAGACAGCTACAGTGATTTTTTACACAAGAGTCCCCGAATCTTTTGACTAATAAACGTTCTCCTCAACCACATTGAAATTTTGTTTTTGTAAATTACTGAAAAAAAACAAAAAAAATTTCAATGTATTTGAGGAGAAAGATTCAAAATTTCATTGTGGTTAAATTACTGCTTTTAATTTCAGTACTCTTTTTAGAATAATTTATTTACGGAAAACAATCACACTTTTACCTTGCATACAAATGATAGATGATGAAGATGCAGGCCATCAAAAAAGAAAAAAGAAAAAAAAATACAAAACTCATGCAGAGAGCAAAGTGAAGAAAAATCTTCAAGCAGTGCTTGTAATGAAAATACATGCGTTAGGCAAATATTGCCAGGTTATTGAAGCATGCGAACATTGCAAGGAGTGTCGTGATCAAGTTTTGTGAAAGACTATTGTTCCTTTCTCAAAAAATCAATCTCCATCTCTCCAGCAACATTTCCTGTTGATAAGAATAGAAAATTTTTTTAATTCGAACAACTTATGGCAATGATGAAAAAAGTTATTAGTGATGAGTACCTGTCATGCACGCTTCCATACCTGGTTTGGTAGTAGTTGCAATGCAATGTGAAAAAAAGAAGAAACGTTGACGTACAGTCGTACATTTTCTGTAATCCAGACATGAATTAAAACATTTCACAAGACAAACATTATAAAAACTCAATAAAGTACTACCAACTACAAAACAAGATGTTTGAAAATTGTGTGCAGGCAAAACAAATAAAGGCAAATGCTTGCAAGGTTGAGGTTCATCTTTACATAAAGTTTATGGAAATTGTCACGTTTCCAGAATTGCATATTTTTTTTAATTCAACTGCTGTCTGCGGGTGCTTTGTGTGCTTTCTGATATTTGAAAGCTTGTGTACATACAAGGACCCTGGTGGCGACAGACAGTGTAGAGACAAACTTCATTAGACAATGAAGAATTTACGACTTGCACAAAGATTGCATAACGCGTTTATTGGCATACTTTTTGTTGGTGCACTGTTGACAAAGACACATGGACAAACCTGCCACAGGACTGGAACATGCAAGTATGCACCACTATGTTTTTTCACTTTATGTGAACCTAAAGACTGTCACAATAAATGAGTCAATTTAAAAGTTGAAATTAAATTTTTTACTGTCCGATGTTTTCCGAGATTGAATTTTTGATTGTATGTTCGTGTTATTTGGATTTGGTACTTTTTATTGGCGTTGTTCCAAATGTGTGTACGGTGAAAGAACAGCCCTTTGAACCCGTTGAGCTGCAGCAAACTTTGTAGTTGCGTTGTTGTTGAAATATGTTCTTGCTAACTGGTTTGAAAGCTCAAAAGCTACCATAAATCAACACTAGTTATTGTCAATTTACTTTACAATTTTGCTCAGTGACTTTGCTGTTCTTGTGCTCATTTCAAATGGTACCGAAATACAGCAAAAGCCAATCATTGCTAAATTTCATTATCTTTGATCGTCTTTGTGTGTTTATTTTTGATCGCAAAACCAAGCATAACACGTTGGAAACAAATTCAACTTAAATTATCTTTCGCTATTTTTGTGGGTGACATTTCAATTTCATTAATTCATTATTTCCAAGATTTATTAAATAAAACGGATCGCGATTCACGGTCAATGATGAGTTATTCCCCGGTTTATATTATACAAGTCTTTATATTATACAAAGCCATTATACAAGTCGGGAAGTAGCAAAAGTGTTCCTACTTTCGCGAAACAGTTTCAAAACGACGTTTCATGTATCATTGCCAAAAACTTTGGAAAGTTTTTGGAATAACTAAAACTTTATCTAAGCTTACCAAACATCAATCACAGTCCTTTCTACTCTTTGAAGGAGGTGTTTTTATTACCGAGGTGTATCATGTCGGACAACAGCGGAGAAATCAACTTGAACTCTCTAGCGTCACCAACCAGCGATCCGAGATGGACCGTCGACGGAGGAGACATGTTCGAGTATTCGTATAATCCCTGCATCGGCTTTTCAAGTCCACAGTTTGAAAACTTGGCTGTAAGTAACAAAACAAGGCTTGTCCTCATCACCATTTCAGTGACACAATATAAGCATAAACAATGTCACGTAAGATAAAGTAAAGGTTGCAAACTCATTATTTATTCGCCATTTTACTTGTAAGCGTTGCTTGCAATTTACGAGATTGAAGATGCGCAAATGCGTGAAATCGATTTCCTAGAGTGAAACAACTTGCGATTTGATTTGACCGAGTCGCTAGGGCCAGGGAAAGAAAACTTTCAGGATACGTCTCCGTTTTCCCCATCAGCTCTGTTTTTCACATACAAAACTAAATCAGCAGTATTTATCATACAACAACCATTTAGTTCAGTTGAAATCAAGGTAATTGAATGTTTAGAAATTCGTAGCGAACCACTGCACGTTTTTTAAGATTTTGAGGTTTCTGATTGAGGTTTTGCAGCGTTACTAGTTCGCCCGATGATTTCATCAAGCCAGGAAACTTCGCAAGTCATTTAAAAACCTTTAAAAACGCAAAGTCACTACAGTGGCTGTAAATTTTCCATTCATAACTTACCGACCGACAGAGCTGGAAGTTGTTCAAAGCCTCTACGGATTCAGCAAATCTTCTAGTTTAGATTTTAAAAATTTTTTGTCGTTTTCGGTTATTGTTTTTTTTTGTGGGTGACGTGATAATGAGGGCATGTTTTCGTTATTTTATCCAAGTTTACCTGGCCCTGGGCGCCAACCCAATAAGACATATTTTGGCTCAAGCTTTTTCTGGAATCTAGGCTATGATCCACGTCTTTAGAGCCCTTCATTTACCTTCTAGCATATCTGGAGCCAGAATTATGGCTCAAAAGCCCTATTTTAACAAAAATAAAAAACTTGCAGGAAAGGTATGATTTGGCAAAACTTGCGGCAAAACTTGACCAGCCATAACTCGCCAGCAGATTGAGTTAGAGAGCCAGCAGATTGAGTTAGAGCAGATTGAGATAGAAACCATCTAAAGACTCGTGAAGTCTTCTGCTTTAGAATGAAAAAAAAAATTAAGTTTTGGGTTGGAGTTTGGTCGATGACGCCAAGTTTGGGGTATGTTTTACATTTTTATGACCTCATCGTCAAACCAATGACTCAGTTTAGAGGCTCAAAGGTTTTGTGGATTCTCGGCTAGAAATCGAGTCTTTAGAGCCCTTGATTGTTCTTCTAGCGTTTCGGATTTTAAAGTTATGCCAAAAAATTCCAAATATTTCAGGAAGTTTGCGATTTTCCTAATTAATTTCCGGACGTTTGGCCATACGCTTTGAACCAGAAACGCTCCATCAAACCCTCAAAACACTTGTGCAGTAGAATTTGTCTAAAACATCGCTTAATTCGTCAATTCACTCAATTCCTTGCTTTCGTCAGTCCCGGCAGAATCCTATCTTTTGTGTACGTTTCTGTTCGTCTGATTCGCCATCGTCTAATTCGTCAATTTGCTCAAGTAGTCACCTCTTTCCATCCCTTAGAAGCGTTTTATTCGGCTAATAGGTCAGTTGCAGTTTCGCGTTTGATGATTAAGCAGCTAGTGCGTGTGGGAATTCAAACAAATTAAAGGATCTTTATCTGATAATTGTTGCACCTCGCAATTTGTTTCTCGAATTTATACACGAGGTGCGACTCGACTCCCCATTGAAAGAACGCGGAGAGTCTTTAAAAGCTTATTAAAGAATTAAAGGGGTTAGATTAAATGGAGGAGCCCAGATAAAGTAGAGGAATTAATTCTTGCATTCAACCATAGCGACATAAACTTGCATTTTACTGCAAATAAAAGCACTATTGCAACGAAGTTTTATGATAAAGTGGACGAGCTTCTATGAGAGAGTTTTCATCTGTTTGCATGAATCGTCACTTCGCCTAAATCGCCACTTTTTTCTAATCCCCTTGAGGTGACGAATTAGGCAAATTCTACTGTATTATATCCTAGAATCCAATAAAACTTTGAGCCACGAAATCGGCTCGGTATGTCGGCTCTCAGGGGATGATGACGTCATCCAAATGTGAACAAAATATGCATAAACATCCGGCCATCATGTAAACATCAAGGGAAAACCCGACATCCAACACTAAAATAATTTATTTTATTGCAAACTGCAAGACCTTCCCGTTCTTTGGAGGGTTTAAACAGCTTTGTACCGCAATTTGCTTGCGAATTATGGGTGTAATATACCCAAATTCAACGTTTGTTCGAGTAGAATTTGTACCCAATTTTTGTTTTTTGAGAATAATTTTGGCTCCAGATATGCTAGCAAGCCAATCCAGGGCTCTTCTGACTCGGATGATATAGCGTAGATTCCAAAAATCTTGAGCCAACAAAATGGTCAGTTGGGTGGGCGCCCAGACGCAGGTAACTAAGCCAAAAAGTGAGTAAACATGCCTTCATCATAACGTCACCACAAGAAACCAAAAACTCAAGGCAAAAAAGTAATTTTTTAACATCTAAACTAGAGGTCTTCCTGAATCCTTAGAGGGTTCGAACAACCCTCTAGCTCTATTGGTCGGGAAGTTATGGCTGGACAAAGTCATAGCCACTATTGTGGCTTTGCGGTCCTTACCCTGTAACGCCCGCGCCGGCCACTGTGGAACCTATGAGCGACCATAAATTCTGAACGGAATGAGCTAGAGAGTCACCGAACGTATCATTGGATCCGTGAGCCTGTATAATTTGAGATAGGTCGTGCCCACCTGTGACGTCATTATGATGTCATTTCCGGAAAAAAAAAGATTTTCGCGTAGGCTACAAAACCTAGTTGCGTCCATTCAGTAGGCTACAGAGCCTAAACCAAACACGTTGGAAACAAACTTTCTACATAAAAAATGTTTGTGAAGACGTTGCCTTCGCAATGATGATCAGAAAAGTTGACACTTCCTTTCCTGGGGGTGCCAAGGGGGCAAAAACCTCGGATTTCAGCGGTATTTTGAGGTTCAAGCCACTTTTCTGACAGTCGGTAACCATCAACCCCACCAAACGTGCAGAAAAGGTGTATTACGGTGTTATACAACATCCCACCAAATTTCAAGCCAAAATATTGACAGGAAAATTCTATTTGGGAATAAAATCAAAATATCCACTAGGTGACCGAGCAGTTTTCAGGATCTATTTTTGGCCACAACTTCCCAACCCCTTAGGCTAGCAGCCTAACAAAGGTCTCTGAAGCTTTAGAATAGCTCCCTGAACATTTTAAGCCACTCAGCACCACACTAACGACAATGTGTGGTTCTGTGGACCTCAAATTGTGATCTAGAAGTCAATTTTCCCAACCAACGCTTTTGGACCCCCAAATTTTGCCCCCCGAAAGTGCCCAGGAATCAATAGTATTCCATACAGGATTGCAACATTTCGCAGGTAGAAAACCTTTCAAAACATGTGTTTGAAATAGATTGAAAGTCATATTTTGCCGGTTTGCGAGAACCCTAAGTATTTATTCTAAAACAGTTCGAAACAGGTCCATTGAAATCGATGTGTGTTCTTCACATGTAAGGAAAGTAACAGGTTTTTCAGATTTTCTTTAACTGACATTTTTTGAAAATTTGATTGCTAAAATGTTATTGAATGTCAATGTTTTTTTTTCGTGGAAACTAAGACATTAGTTACATTTTTACTGACTTGAATTTTTTGATTGAATGCATTGCATTCACTGGAAAATTTGATTTTTCTGTTTACTTTATTGTTTCGTCACGAAGATTGGTGAAAGTGATTCTTGTTGTTGGAAAGTCCACTTTAGGTGAGTGAAAACAATTAATTTGATTTGAAAATTTTGTTACTTTATTTGCGTTCGTCGTACAGTTACACAAAATCGACATATTTTGTGTTTACGGGGAGTAAGTAAAGGTATAAGCTTGGGAAGAACAGATGGAAACCCCAGCAGGTAACAATATTTCGGAGCTTAACTTCATATGCGGTAGTTACAGTAGAAAGTTGTTGTTATCATTCCACTCATGACACCCTCTGTGTGTAACTTATATTGGGCTAGATTCATCAAGTTCGTATCAACGAGACACATTTGGAGTACGACCTCGGTGTTCAATCGAGTGAAAGCTTCGTTTCCTCCATAGCAAGAGAAGTTTCAATACGTTATCAATCAGGTGACAGAGAAAGGTGGGAGGTTGCACAAATCAAATCGAATAGAGACTTGGACAACAACCTATACTGAAAGCAGCCAGAAGGTTTTAATGAAATCAAGCATCAATTTTTGAGACTAGTTACATGTTTCAATAATCTACTTCTCTCTAGGTAAATTTTGAACATCTTTGCAATGTTTCAAAATCTTGTTGTACGTTTGTCTTTCCTGGGTTTTCACCGAAATCAGCGCCATTGAATATACTGCATTATCAGTGCACGCCCAAATTGAGAGTTAAGACACAGTGATGTGTTTCTTTTTTATATAAACAAAGATGTTTTCGCAGTTACTTGGGCTAAATTGACACAGTTTACGTTATGAGTATGTTCTTTATGTACATTATGACAATCGTGCAGACTTGTGGAAGTGCTCTAATCCATTTTTTGTGTCCAAAACATCAGGTTATGAACCATCCCGCTAGAATGTAAAGGAATGTTATTTAGAACATTCCAACAATGGAATATATCATACAAAGTATCAATATCCTCGCTTAATCCCCAAGGGGAATTGATTAAATCGGATAATTTCAATTTTGATCACTTCGTATTCCTGTTCCAAAATTTATTTACTTAGTCACTGATGATCAATTTAATTGAATGCTAATCCAAAAAAGTAGCTATTGCAAGCGCGTAAAGATTCAGAAGTAATCTGTATTACCGAAAAGAAACACGAAAAAATTTTAAGTCCAAGAATTGCAATGAAAGTGCTTTGCAGCGTTCTATGTTGATTTGTTTTTATCCATCTTCACTCGTTGTTTGTGCATGAGCGTGCACGCATTTAACCGCTTCGCGGAAGTGTTGATCATTACAAGTTCGTGTTGACTAATCGTTTTACTGAAGCAGTTTAAAGACAGGTGCCTCACTGAACCTTTGCTTAGTAACGTTTGTTGTTTTATTTCATGTGCAAAGCATGCGAGTACTTTTTAAAGTGAAAATTGCTAAAATGCGCAGCATTTCGTTGGTTTGGCAAATGCAGAATGGTGAGGTGGGTGCAAAACAGGCTCCCGGGTGGACGCGCATAAATCACTTCGCGTTTTTGTGTGAATCAAATGCGGGCATTTTGCCATGTTGCATAAAGTTACTGATCTAATAGCACCATGTGAAGTGGATCGAGATTGCAAATGAAAGCAAACAATCAACTTTGACTGGGTTGGGAACGTTTTGTGTTCTTTTTATATCGAACAAATAAACCAAAGCAAAACTTGTAGGAGTATCGAACAAACAATCCAAATTTGGTGTGTACGATGTCCAAGCAAAATGTATTGAAAACTTGAAAGACGCAAATCGCCACATCATTGATTAGCTTCATTTACTGACGAATAAATTACGTTGACACGAAAATTTCTTGGCTGCGTAGTTCGTGTGCGCAGCAATGAAAAATTAGTAGATAAGAAGACCTCTCAGTTACGACGAGACAGCTGCCGTGTGCAGCGTGATTGAGGTTAACAGCTTCTTTTTTTTGAAAATCCTCTTTCTAACTAAAACCTCGCAACCAGTTTCCCTTCCAGGAAAATTCTAAGCTGAGCAAATGTTTGTTCTTTTGCGCACGAAGCGCATGCAACTGCGAAAACATGCACATACACAAACAGTGAAGCGTTCCCAGCGTCAAACGGGTCATGCGATATATATATATATATATATATATATACCTTACTAAATTTAAAATGTTGGAAGTGCGCGAGAATAAGGCAGCACTGCGCAAATTGTCTGGTGGTAGTTCGCAACTGCGCAGCTGCGCACCTTACAGGCAACACTGCTCGCCACATAACGTGTTATGTTCATGTTTTTGCATGTAGGACGTCTGCAGTGTTGTTGATATGCGACCAAACAAGTCAAGACCACAGATTTGAATTTGTGGGAGAGTTGATTATCATGGAATACGTAAGAACAAAGTCAACACTTTTTTAGATCAAACCACAAATAGCTATTTGTGAAAAAAATCTAACCTTGTTGTTCTGGTATTTTTTGCCGTTCACCAGGAACAAGTTGTTTCGTGAAACATTTTTGTCTTTTGAACAGGATTTTCTTTTGATCGGTCCGTGCTGCTGCCCAGGTGTCTGTGACGATAATGGAATTATCGGTGAGCCAGATGTTTTAACGAAATTTGTTTCTTGACCAATGCGAAAGTTCCTCCATACAATTGTTACCAGCATCCGTGAAAATCAAGTTAAAAATATGTGTTGAAGAAGGGTTTCGTGTAATAACGCACTATTCCATCACTTGAAATCTGATAAAAATATTTTGAACAACTCCATTTTAACTAACGCTAGAATGCCTGATAATTATTTAACTGCGAGTAGCTGTTTTCGCAAAAGATCTCAGGCCTGGTTTCTAAAAAATATGTGTAAGGAACTCCTATAGTGAGCATTGAACACTGTAACTAAACAGCGTTTTACAAAAAGCCCCAGGCACACGTCTTGCAAAAAGAGCACATGTTACGTCTTATTGCACAATACTTTCATTGCAATAACAGTTATATTTGAAATATCACAACTCAGTTTGGGTTTGGAGATATTTGAAAACCACCAAACACAAGGAAGAGCAATGCTATATTTCTGCATTTGTGCAACAATGAAGTTATTATGACGAAAATAATTTTAGGTTTATTTCTTCACATTGCTGAGCATTTGTTTCATAGACAATAGACCAGTGCTTGTCAACCGGGTGTATCGTACACCCCAGGGTGTACCAGAATTTTCCAGGGGTGTACCACTGTGATGGGGTGTACAGGGGTGTACCAGGTGTGTGCTCTTGAAGAACAATCACATTTGTCATAT
>JGI24022J15233_10004107_pt1 | contig 14861 bp, 14 predicted proteins | sample Ectturendosymbi2_FD_15233 | JGI IMG/M metagenome (IMG submission 15233) | reverse complement strand
ACAGCGTCCTCGTCGAAACGACAAAGGGAATTTGGGCGTAAAATAGACCACGTTGTCGATCATTCGTCTTCGGTATTTGGCACAAGTCTTTAAACGAAACGAGGCCAATTCGTGGAACGCGTGAAATGAAATTTTGGACAGGAGAGAAGTTTGAGCATTGCAATGAAATTTTTGACATGGAAATGAATTTTTTGACACTGTCTATTGAAAGAAATCCTTTCTCAGCACAGAATCACACACTAAGATCTTACAGAGTATATATTTCGCCTACAAAGTAGACATCATCGGCTCTTATTCAAATAGAATTTTTTTTTAATTTTTTGACATTACAGAAGCTGTGCAAAGACAGGGCAGCACGCAACAAGGCACAGTAACACACAACACGGCACAGTAGTAGACGAAGGTTATAGATATGCACGTTCTGGCTAAATAAAGGTTAGTGTGCTGAATTGATTTTTGTCCCTTGTGAAGTGGTTTGCGAATCACCCAAATCTCACAGACCATGAGCAGGTCGTCAGTAAAAGATGAACCTATTAGCTTGACACGCAACACTTGCAAGTACCTTTCATCTTCGGCCAGAAAGGTTCGATCGTTGTCTGAATCGTAATGCGTGTAGACAGAAGCCGTGGTCGCGAAGGACTGGTCTGAAATGCACGTCATGATGATGCACTCTCGGATAAACCTTGACATTTGGAGAGATGTAGTTCTAGTATAGTGGAACCATCCTAAATCCCAAATGTGAAAAACTATGTCCAAAACAACTCTATAAAATGAAAAATTGGAATGATACACTTGCGAGAGAAAGTAAAGTTTTAAGCGTACTGGCCAAAAGGTTCAGCGCTCTGTTTCACGAGAAGAGCCAGTCTGACGCGTTGTTCATCTGCAATTTGGACGACATGAGATAGAGACCAAGGTGAGCGACGTCTGAACCGTGCGCGAAAAGAATGCCTTGGAAGCTCGATGTCATTACGGCCTATGCCAAAATTTTAATTTTAAGCTAATTAACAAATACAGGATTTCAAGACAAACTTTCTACTACGACAAATGTTTCGTTAGGAGTGTCCACGAAATCCTCCAAAGCCGACTTTTAGCTTTCAGCAACGCTTAAAACTTGATTCAGCAACGGGTGCGCAAACTATCGATGAAGTTTCATGAAAAAAGAGATCTGCACGTAGTAAATTATTGTACTTTTTCGGTCATTTGTCGGTCAGTAGCCGAATTTTCTTTTTTTAATGACCGAAAAAAATTAAGTCAATTTTTTCATAATGCTCTTTTCCAGCCACAAAAAACATCTGAAACTGAAAAAATGACAGACGCTTTTAAGCTTTTTCGGACAAATGGGCGAAATGTCCCAGCGAAAAAAACAAACAAGAGTAAACTCATTAACTTTTTCAGCATCCACCGATCGGTGTTTAGGAAGCAATAAATGGAAAATCCAACATCAGTAATGATTTCAAGTCGTTTCCCTCAGTCCAGCAAACTTACTGGGATTTGTTCTGCTGCAGACTGGACAAAAAAAAGAGGAACAGTTCTCTCATACCATATACTTTTAATTAAGTTTATGCGCACGTGCTCCAAACCTCCTGCACTACATTGTGATCAGTCAGCCGGAGCCAACCCTGATGTTGACCACGTTTATCGTTAACGACATGATTTTAACCGGCACAACCATACACAACTGCATCTGCCACGTGACTTACTGTAGCACGTGCAAATGGCCAAATTGCTCGAAAAGTAACGTCTTTACTGCAAGCACAATTTTGCAGTGTGTACAAACCAAGAACAGCAGCAGGACTGGGCAGAGAATTCAACAGAAGATCTTGTCCTCCAGGGGTGGCAGATGATATCACAGCGACCTGGCCGTCATCAAATCCATTTGCGATGGGCAGCGTCTGCGAACGACAAACCACAACAGGGGTCAACGAGAGTATTGTTGATTGAACCCGAGACAAAGGTTGCTTTTGCTTGAAAGTGTCAAAAATTCTCAATAAAACCTGGCAGCATTTTTCGCACCAACCCACGCTTTACGTTTCCCGTTCAGAAAAAGATACATTTCCTTTCGAAGATGAAAAATTATTACTGCAGCTGTGGATAGAATGAAAGTAAATCGGCTTACTGCATTCAAACTTTCGGGCACTTCTATAGTTTTGGAGCTGTTGGGGCCAGCATTGCCGTGCTCCTTCAGCAGTTCCTGTAGCACATTATTCTGCCGCTTGATGTCGTTCAGCAGCTCGTTGTTCATTTTGTTGTAGTCTTTGAACCTGGGATATCACATCATTGTCAAAAACATTCCAAGTCACACAAAACAATATGAGCAGAGATAGAACCAGCGGCACGCAAACCAAACATGAACAGTGGTCTTAACACAATGAAAATATGATGCCTGCGCATCATAGGCAACTGTCGAATAGAAACCGACACCGAACTTTAAGCCGAGTTTGCCAACGTTGAGCATCCGTCACTTGACTGCGGTTCTCCATCAAACGCGAGCCCGTCGTAAACCCGTTACGAAGCGGGATCCGGTCAAACGGAGTTATATGATTCGAGCAAAGCTGGCACAGCGCATTACATCGTCAATCATCCAGAAACGTCAGGATATCTAAGCTTTACAACTTCAGGTATTGCGATGAAAGGAAGAGATGGCGCTGTGTGGTTTACTTCCCGATCGCTCAGTAGAAGCGTGAGCAGCAAACGACTCTCCTACCTGATGACGCAGGCAAGCATTGTGACGAGGGCAATCCCAGTGAAGACTTTTCTGCAGAGCCACATGTCCGCGTAAACTGTCTCGGGCAAGACGGTGTTGTCCGGCACGCCGTCCACCATCCCTGCTGGAGCTAACAAAATGAAGTTTGTGATGAGCACATGCTTCTGAACTGTTTCGATATCCGATCACGACTTCCATGCAACGCACAAACGATTGTATCGCTGTTGAAAGTGAAGCCAGGTTAACATCGGGTCCAAGACGCGCAGGGTAAGCTGCTACACTTGTTTGAAGAAAACAATCATTTGCATACCACGCTCAAATCATTGCAAGCGAAAATTTATAAAAGCGAGCGTCGGTGTTGAAGTACGCCACTTTCCACAATAATTGTGCTTCAGTAGCATTTAATTGTCACAAGCTTAATCAGAAAGCAATGAACTGGCAGATACAATACCATGATCCATTACCGTCAAAAACGTGTTATCGCATGAGAACAAATTCGTGTTAGGCCAAGCTGTTACGGAAACAAATACAGACTAGGATGTTTCTTTTATGTTTATGCAGCCTGCAATGTACAGGTCGTGAACTCTTTTGTTTCATTGTGTCTATTTTAAAAATACCAGAGATGAAATAGTAAAGAAACTTGCTGTTGTAATATCATTTGGGTTAACTGGCAAACAATACAGCAAACGCACTAAGGAAATGAGGATATTAATGACTGCGACTCACGATTGGACACAAAAAATTGTACTCAATAAGAGACAGTGTAGATTGCAACGAGCCGACGTAAACTGAGCATAGCGTTCAGGACGATCAAGGTTTACAGGGCAACAGCCAGCTGAAGAAATTTGAAGCTTCGTTTGAAGTACTGTTATAAGCTGCATTTGAACAAATTCTTAAAGTTTTGCTCTGGTGGCAATTGGCAGAGTTATTGACCTCTAAACAGATCAAATAAAACAACAAACAGATCGAAGTTGTGTGACGCCTCACTGCGTTGGTTAATAATAATTTCTAGAAGAAAACCAGTCTCAAAACACTATGTAACCAGAACATGGATTCGAGCGCAAGGAAAGCGTCACGTCATTGACTGCAACGCATGACTGCCCTCTTGGATTAATACTTAATGGAAGAAAGCACATAAAGTGTCAGCAATTAGCAAACGGGTATTCCCACGACTCGAAACAAAATAAACTTTAACATATATTCCAAATTTCAAAACGTTCAGAGCACGTATTCGAGTTTCTAAACGAAAAGCTTCATGCGACCTCAAAGCACTTACTCATGTGGTATTGCACGATTAGCTTCTCAGCGACGAAGTTGAACGTGAGCAAGACAAAAAGCCAGATTCGAGCCGACTCGGTTCGGCGCGTCGAAGTGATTATGTAGCATAAGAAGACGGCTCCGACGTAAAAACAGAAAGAGTAAATGCTGGTGAACTCGCCCAGAACGGTCTTTTGCAAGGCTGGTAAAACACGAGGAGCAGTGCTTGAAATTATTCAATATGAAGTGTATTGTTTCAGCTGAAGCTGCAATGCCGCATGTCTGGGGGAAAACCCCTTTGAAAGCCGGTGCGATGCCAACTTGAAAGTACTTGCGTGTGTGAAAGTCGGCTACAGACACGCATTCGTAGCACGAGACTACAGCCAGGCAGATGATGACTTGGTTCACGATGCACCATTACAAGCAAGATGAAAACCTATGGTTCACGATGCACCATTACACGCAAAATGAAAGGTTTGTTGTTGTGAACAAGCCAACCTTGAAGAAACACTTTGTAACGGAATCGGTCAATTTTCAGTACATGAAGGTTGGCTTCGCAAAAACAACGTTACTTTTCCTGAACCTTCGGCGATTGATCTGTCGGTCATCGCGACGTTTCGACTACGGCCGCAATCCAAACCAACCGTATTCGGCGAAGAACTTCAAATCAGCACAAAAAAACAAACTTTGTTTACACAGATGAAGTTGCGTTACACACCTGGACAACACTTGCTTTGACCGTTGAAACTTAAGTAAACAAACAATCAACTTAGACGCCCAAAAACACCGAACAAATGAAAAGCGACCATACTTGCCACACGGTCGAACACTTCCAGGAAAAGAACCCTCTGCTCGCGAATAACATTCTTCGTTTCCTCGTGAGAGCGCTGGACGTCGAGCACTGACTGATGCATGTTCTCGCGCAGCAAGCGCTCGTGACGCAAAAGTTCCTCTTGGTTCTTGAGCGTCACGTTCTGGCGAGCGATCATCTCTTGCGCGAGCTCCGAGCTTTGCTCGAGCGAACTCGCCACGTCGGCCGAGTTGGCGGCGAGGCGCGATATCGTGTTTTCGGTCGCCTCGTGCCAGACCTGAAATACATGTCTCGCTGCGTAGAACACCAGTGAAAAAATGTTACGTTGCCACTGGGCGCTAAATGCTTTAAGGTCACTTTGAAGGTTCAGCGTCATGGGACTCTACATAGGTAACTCTACGTCACGGTCTACTTCGTAAATGACGTGGGCAATGGACATCTACGAAATGGGGCAATGGAAAGAATTCCTACAGCATGCAACAATAACGTATGCCTATACAGAAGATTGATAGGCTTCAAAAAGGAATGTCGATTTTGTTCAAAGAAACAGCTTTCTGTTTCAGTACAGAGCAACAAAGCATTTCTATTTCCCAACGCTCTTCTTCGGGAAAGCATGAAAAAATGCCTCAAAGTGCAAGGAAAAAGAATCCCATCAAAATAGAGAGGGTTGTGTGTTTAGATATTTCAAAGGCCTTTGACGAAGTTAATTGTACCGCTCTTTTCAAACTGCACCAGCTTGGCGCCACTGGCTCTCTTCTCAACCTCATGCGGTCATACTTATCAGGCAGGTCGCAGATTGTGCCTCTACTTGGAATTTCGTTCTGATCTACTACATACTAACTACGCTTCAGGGTTCCGTACTTTACTCTTTTTAGTGTATGTTAGCGACATTGGGTAGAAACATTTAATCTTTCACTTCCTTATTTGCGGATGCTGCTATTATCAGTTTGGTTTCGTTTGTACTCGGTTTCTTTCTGTAGTGAATGCCTCACATGGTGGCCAGTCAGTGAAAGGCAGCACCGCGCGTGAACTGTTTCCTTTATTTCCACCCATCAACGCCGAGCGCGAGGCTGGAAAGGCCGCAAGTGCTGTTTTTCAAGTCATCGGTATGACCCGACCGCAGATCGAACCGATCCTACTAGCTTTGGTGGCCCGTGCTCAGCCAACTGCAACACTATTATGTACTTCTAAAAACCCGACACTTCGCACACAACAGTCTAATGGTATGGATCAGTTGGAGTTCTTGTCTAATTTGTGGAGTGTTACTTTCAATGCTGCAAAAATTCAAGTTCTTGGTATTACAACCAATCCACTTCTTTATTCCCTAATAACAAAATTTCCACCAAAATTATTACATTTTCATCATCAAGTATTAACTGGAGTTCTTCCCACAAACATCTTAACATTATTTTTTCATCAATCTATGAATTGGCGTTCCAACATCATAACCTTGCATCGCGGAGCAGTGTCGCTGTTAGTAATTAATGTGTTGAAGAGAATCGAACGCTTGTTACCCAAACATTCACTACCTGTGGTTTATCGTGAATTTTATGATTTGCCCGCCCTTTGTGGAAACATTATTTGTGATAACTGTTCTATTGTACGTAGGTGTAGGAGCAGGCAATATTGGGGGGGTTCAAGGGATATTTTGCCCAAATTTCCCTAAATGTGCCCGAAAAATTTTTAAGCGACAAACTTATCCCCTACAAATTTTTTGTAGCAGTTGGTTCCTCATCAGCTCTCGCAAACTAAAACAAGAGCGAAATTACAAAAATTAAAATGCATTAACTAGACGCTTTTTGTATTGTACGGCTACTAACACATGCTGTATGGATTTAATTTTTCGAAACTTGTTTTTGTCAACAATAGATTTTACGTATTTCAAATGCCAGTAATTCTCGCATTACTCCATACTAGAGTTTGGTAAGGGTCATACAATCAACCAGCCCGGGCATCGCCAGACCTCTGCACGCCTCTGTAACAACGTAAGAAGCGTTTGGCATTTGCACGCAACATTCACGCAACTGCAATCTTGTGCATGCTTCGCTTGGGCGACAGAAAATTGTATATCGCTGGCCACTATAATCAGATTATTAAATGTCGTATTTTTAAGACTGAGCCACATATATTCTGCAAACATGGGCGTCAGAAGGATTTTTCCAAGGGGACCAGGGGAAATAGCAGATTTTTCCAGGGGTAGAGGCCAACAGTGGTGAAATTTCATTTTACCAACTTCGAAACTAAAAGAAAAACATTTTTCTACCAAAAAGTTAATAGCAACATATCAAATTTCAAAATCCAGGGGGCAGGGCCGCCTTCACCCCCTTCCGACGACTATGTCTGCGAATGCCCTTCTACATTTTTGCAGCTTATTTAATGTCAGGTGTCTTGAAACAAAGGACAATTACTTGAGGGAGGCGTGTACAAAATTGGTTATGAACCACTGGTTTAAGCAGACTAGTTTGTTTTTTTCTTTCCAATCACCCACTCTTTTAGATAGATGCTACCATCGCCTTTCTGTAAAGTGTGTGTGCGAACGTGTATGATATTAGCATTCGTCTGCTTCCTCATTTTGTAGGGCACTTGCTCGTTTATTTTTCCTCGTTTATTTGTTCTGTGTTTGTCTTGTTTACGTTGTGTTCAGAGTGGTCATTTGAAGTCAGTCAATGGTCAGTTTTGGCTTGGGCCTTGCATCATTGGCATTTTGTGATAAACAATTGCAAGCAACTTTGAAAAAACAGGAAAAGTTTGAAAACAACCCGAAAACCATTAAAATACTTCACAAAACTTCCTGGTTTACTCTGTTCGGTGGATATTTTGCTATTTTCAAAAAGGCCTTCCCCGAGTACAATTTCCTACCTGGCTCTGCAGGTGAAAACAAATTTGCTGTGTGTGAGTGAAGAACTCGGTGTATGTATTGAAAGCAGTGTCTTTCAGAACTTCCTCCGAAGTGCACTCCGATACTGGTCGGTGTGACGGACACTCTGGAACGTCTCTTCCTGCGCTCTGCAAACAAATGTTCAGGTCGCAAACATTGTAATACTGCGGTAAACAAAATAAGTTGTGAACGCGCCGAAAGGACAATAGCGCAGCATGACAGGCAGGGAAAACGTAAAAAAGGAAACAGGTTTTAGGTTACTCTTTTTTGCAGTCGACCACAAACGGTTTTGAAGAGTGTCACAGTTGTCAATATAGTTAAGAGATCAAACATATTGAAATCCAAACCGGAAGAGCAATGATAATGCTGGTAACAACCTTTAAGCAATAAAGCAGAAGTTTTTCGTGATTTGTGTCATCACACTTTTGTCGTTAGAAATCTTGACTAAGAGTCTACCGTAATATCAGAACAGTAAGCAGAGTATAAAAATTTTTGCAACCAGTATCCAATTTTTTTACGAAAACAAGCTACTGATCGCTCAGTATTATAGGAGCAGTGCCCATTTTACCACTGCTGGATCTATCTTTTTGCAAAATCTTGCAAAGACCGGCGAAACTACGAACCTCAACGTTACTGCCACAAGACCTTAACCAAGTCTCACGCGCTAGCACAACGCAAATCAGGTATCGAATGTTTGGAGCATTCGCATCTCAGCGCATGCATGTATCAACTTGACAGTATTGTGCACCTGAAGGTGGCACCGTGCAAAAGCGTAAGCGATTCTTCGCTGCGTCTCGTCGCTCAGGTTTCTACATCCTGTGTGAAGTTCCTCAAGCGCCCGAGTCCAGCACTGGAAAAAATAACCAGGAGCAAATAAATTTCCGTTTAGAGCAGGGGTCTCCAAATTTTTTTGTCCGAGGGCCACATCAGTTGTTACACAAAAGTCCGAGGGCCGGACATCCTTCATAATGTGATTGTTTCGGTACCAAGTCAACGAATTATACTACTTTCTCATTATTGGCAAAATGCCTTCGCGGGCCGGATGAAATGGCTTCGCGGACCGGATTTGGCCCGCGGGCCGTAGTTTGGAGACCCCTGGTTTAGAGGATACTTTCCTTCTGTGAAAACCAAAGATTACTATTTTCCAGTGCGCATGTCCACAAACATTTCCACTGACCACATACGTGGTGATTTTGCAAAGTATAGTGCGACAGCGCGCCGAACACGAAGGGGAATGACATTCTGATGTACTGTNCCGGCAAAACAACGAGAACGAGTTTGGTTTGCAGTAGATTTTAAATTGAACGCAATCGCAACAGGAAATTTGACATGGCCAAACAAGATCATCAAATATGAAGTTAAAATTGAATTTTTTCAGACAACTGCGTTAATGTGTTGAAAGATACAGCGAAAGCATTTTGTTGAGAATCGGCGATATAGAAATGGGATAAAAGATGCAAACATTAAAAATCGCTTCAGCCTGCGGCTACCGATGCTTCCTCGAATGAAATAAAAACGAAACTTTCGAAGCAGAAATTAGAGCTGTACCAGTAAAGCCTCACAAACGAAATTTTCCAAATGCGGCTGCAGTCACGGCGTATACGAGAGAGAACGCTGGGAAAGTTGTCTTTCCACCATTTTGGAAAGAATGTCGTTCCCTAGTTTCTCTGAAGAACGTATCCTCTTTTCGTAAAGGTGTTCCCCTGCTTTTTATGAAACGCCGGGTGTATGTTTCAACAGAAAAGAAGTTTCAAACAAGTTTACAAGCGAGACATCTTTATTTTACTAAAGCATTTCCCTCTTTTTTGGCACTACGTCATTTGGGTGTGGTATTCGCCCTGTGGAATTGAAGCTTCTGTTGAACAAAAACACACATACACAACATAGACATACCTTTCCGTACTTCATGTGTTTCGTCTGCTTGTATATTTGTTCGAGTTGGTGACGGGCGACATCTGAGTCGTCGTTCTTTTGAACTTGAAACGTGCTGCCGCAGCATTCACAGATAACAAACATAAGGACGTGGACACTAATAAAAACTTTCATGTTGACTAGCTAGGCGTGCACAAAGCATGAAGGTAAACGGTGACTTGCACATGCGCAACCCCCAGAATAACTTGCGCTGTATATGAGCAAAAATGCAACTTAGTACGCGCCAGAACCATGACGAAAAAAGTCAAGAATATTCAAAAGTGCAACCAAACGAGACAGATGTACGAATATTAGAGTTTCATGTAGAAGCCACCCTCTGTGCACATACCACTAAAGCGACAAAATTCATCTGCACAGAAAAGCAACAACACGTTTTATTATTGCATAACTGGCAGTTTTCAGGAAATTTGTAAAGCCTGCAGTGCTTATCTGAAGCTTGAATAAAAAAGCAAACTATATTAACAAATGTTACATTTTATTGTCTGCATTGCCCTTCATTGCTTTGGGATTTTTATTCGATGAGACCTGTCGACAATTTTTTTTGCGCTTTTTGTGGCCTTGCTAGAAAAGTGGTCCAGGAATATCGGATTGCTGCTCCTGTAGTTGAGTCAGCCAGCGTGGTGATGGTGAAAACTTTTTTCAGGGGTTTTGTTGTCGTAGGCGTGCGACTAGCAGAGCTGTAATCTGACCGAAAGTTTTCGTTACTTCATGTGGCTGCAAATCAAGTAACGAAGAGTTTAGCAGCTTGCGGCATCTGGTTGTGAGCACCATGATAAAATTCCGGTAAATTAGGGACAAACTTAAGCAAAATATTTGGCGTGTTGCAAAAGAATAAAGCGTTAGCAAAGCAATCGTCAATTGCAGTGTAAAAGCAGGAAAAAAGAGTTTTAAGCAGCGTATGATGTTAGTGTAACTACATCTTCAATTACTTATATTTCTGATGATGGATTACGACTAAGCTGAGACGTTGAAAAAAATAATGTATATATTCGATATTTATGTTGCTGACCTTAAGAACCTACTGCATCTTTAAATTCTTTTCTAAAAAGCATGACCATTTTTCAAATAACAGTGAAGATGCTTGATACATTTTATACCCCTGCACAGAAAAACTATTTTTGCACATCAATTTGAAAAGGGGGGAGGGAAAACATTTCACTCTACATATTTAATTGCTTCCTATGCAACTGTTTGATATGAAGAAATAACAATATACCATAACGACACACANTTTAAATAAAATGAACCCCAACAACTGGCTAACAAAAAAACTGCCATGGAAAACCAAATCATCTCTTTACATTGAGTGTTGCTCCACAGTTTTTTATAGCAAACATATCTTTTACTCAGTGAGTAGTTTCATATAGATAGCATGTAATTACTTAGTAACACTACAGTGCTGCATTTTCTACACCTAGATAAAATGCAAAAAATAAATTATCTAAACCATTGAGCACTTTAACTGCTGTACACTTGTCGGCCACTTCCAAAACCACCACGATTGTAACTTTGACCACCATGCCCATAGTACTGTTCAAATGTTCCTCCATCATTTGCATGTCCACCACGGCCTCTACCCCACCTACTCTGACCACCTCTGCCTCCTCTTCCAGACTGGGGACGCTGGTCATGGCCACCCCTGAAACCACCATTTGGAGGATGTTGACTATATCCACCACTATGATGGCCTCCACTATAGGACCGTTGGTCATAACCACCTCTAAAGTTTTGTCCACGATTGTCATAGGAGCCTCCACGCCCCCCTCGTCCTCTAAAATTATCTGGCTGTCGCTTTTGCCATGATGGCATTTCTGGTGGAGGTGGTTCACATTCATCAGGTCTTCCTCCTCTATCAGGAACTTTACCTATTTTAACTTTGTTAATTGCACACTGGTGTCTTGTTGTTCCAGAGGATGTTTTAAGAATCTGGTAAATGTCCTCTCTTGCTGCCAGCAATGATGCGATAGTCACCTTAGGTGTAGCAGACAAGGTGTGACGAATCTTTTGATAAACTTCAGCAATGTCATCTAGTTTTGCCTTGGCCTGATCTGACCAAGTAAATGAAGAGATCGTGACATCAACTCGTTTTAGCAACATAGATCTTCGCAACTTGTATTCTGAAGTCAGGGCTTCATTTATCTCTGTCATCTGCTTCCAATATGCAGAGTCATGAGCATACTTGATAACTGGAGTACCTATATTTGCTTCCTTGCCTTTCATAACATCCAAAATTTTTTTGGTTACCCCAACGAAGAACTTCTGCAAACTTATATCATCTGGTGGTTTTGACATTTTTAAAGTCACACATACACATTTCAAGTTTTCAAAAAAGTCTGTTCCATCACCTCTGCCAACCACAGCTTCTTTCTCTTGAGATGCACTAGGATTGTGAAAGTGGAACATCTTAGCAGCTTGCAGCTCTGATATGAGAAACCAAAGCAATGAAAGACAGTTTGAGCAGTTGTGAAACCGAACAGATAAATCACCTGATGTTAAACTCCCAAATGGACATCCATACTCAGAAAGAAAACCACTCATTTCAATGGAAAAATTTTGTGCATCTTCTGTTTTTTTAGTTGGGTTGACAAACTCAGTAGTGCCATAGAAATAGTGTAACTCACAAGTGAGATAAGATACCAGAGTTGTAAATACATGTGAACTGGCTCCTTCAGATGCAGCTTTTCTTAAAGAAGTTTCATCTTTTATTATTCCAGAATACCCAATATCATCCAAACCATCAATGATGTCAGTTATCAAAATGTCACCCATGATTGTTTGTACAGATCACAAAAAGTATCAGATATAAGCCCAACAGCACTAATGTTCTTCAGAAACAGAGATCTGCAAACAGGTTGAAATCATTGCAAGCTCATTCTATTAATATATTTCTTGACTACAACAAAAATATCAATTTAACAAAGAAAAAGTGCAAGTATTTTATGTGCTTTCCACTTCTGATTTTCATTTTCACTTTTGATTTTCATTCTTCCCCTGGCATGGCACATTGTATTTACATGATTATATACTGCAATTTCTAATTCTTGGTTATCAAACTGCCACTCATCCCTGTGTGGCATAGTTTTTAATTAATTTGTATATTACTTGCCTACCAATAACTAAATTTGACCTCAGAAAACAATAATGACCCCTTATTTTAAAGTAGTCTCAGTAACACCTTCGGTTCAGATTGACATGGTATATATATGTCATTCATTCAAATGCACCAGGTGTGGAATGACATACATACATGTCATTCACATTGTGAATTGTCCATTGGTGAAAACGACAACGCGATAACTTTTTTTGTACATTTCCAAATGTTCTTCATACCTGTCCCAGGACACATTGAAAATTTCATGAAAATTGACCAAAAACGTTTTGACTTACGAAGTTTGGCATCAAACTATCTTGCTAGGCTACAAGACTCTCAAAAAAGTTAGGTGCTAACAGTTGTTTCATAAAACATATAATGTGTTTTGTACACATTTGTTTGCTATGAAAATTTACAATAATGTTCTCCACACCTACCCGCATAACCCTGAAAATTTCAAGTAACATGACAAGAGCTTTTGCAGTTATGCAGTTTGGTATCCAGCATCATTTGCTAGGCCTTTGCTACAAACCCTTTTGCAAAACATTTAGGTCCTNAGAATTCTGACAGTTGTTGCATAAGCAGGATGACTTTTTTGTACTTGTATTTGTACAATGAACATTTCTACAACNAATCTTCATACCTATATGCATCATCTCTGAAATTTTGAAATAATTCTTAAGACAAACCTTCGAAGTTAGGCACTTTCATATCATAACTACAGATGCGTGTAGGCTACAAAACTTTATCCTATTCAGCAAGGTTGAGCAGTTGTTCTGTAAAGCAACAAACTTTTTCAAACCTAATTTTTTTGCAACCAAAATTTACAAGAATGTTCTTCTGGTCGTTACGCATTTTTCCTGAAAATTTGAGTTCATTCCATCAAGAACTTTGCGAATTATTAATTTTGTAATCGGGCAACCAGACTCTGTTCCAGCACATTGGTATATTTGGGTTCAATATGTCGTTGCGTAAGACAGAATAACTTTTCTCATGCTTGGTCTTTTGCAACCAAATTTCACATGAATACTATTCTTGTGAAAATCAATCTTGCCTGAGAATTTGAGGTCAATCAGACAAGCACTTTTTGCATTATGCAATTTTGAGTCTAGCTGTGAGTAAAAAACAACCCAAAAACCATCCCACACGGGCTGAATAACTGAGCGAAATTTATGCTGTACTGAAGGTGTTAACAGTAAAAAGAATCTTATTTTATAAAGAGGCACAAAAAAACCTGAAATACTGGTCACAGTGGACTCCATATACCCAAGCAACCAAAACTTAATTAGCAAGTCACCACTCTCAAATTAAGTTGTCCCATACATTGGGAAGTACATATGAAATGCAGTAACAGATCTTCTTTCAGTCATTCTAATATCAATGTACAGTTATTGATGAAATCAAAAAAACAGAAAAAATAAAAAATATCAAGAAACAACTAAAACAAGAATTGGCATTACTGCATGTAGCTATCTGGTTAAATATGATATATGGTTAAAAGAGCCTGATAACTTGATTTTTTTTGTGAAAAGCAGCCTGGTAAAAGTTTATGCAAGGAATCAGTTTTTTGGCCTTGAAGCTCAACTTACATGATCAAGTAAGACCTACAACCTGGGTTGATTTCTTCAGTAATTTGTTGGTCACAGTCCGAATTTTTTTTAAACGACCAAAAAGATTAAGTCAATTCAGTCATAATGTCTGAAAAAGTAGGCTAGTGAATACTGTTATTATGAGTTTTAATACTTCTACATAACAACTGACCGAAATGTCTCAGTGAAAAAAGTAACCCAGTCTACAACAGAAAAAACATGTTCTTGCTGCAAAGCCAAAACCAATACCTTCAACATCTTCTTTAAAACTATGCTTCTTTCATGAAACAATTTATTGTAAAAGTAAAAATAATGATCCTTAACAGCACAGTGTATTGAAAATGACTCTCATATACTAAAACAGCAACCTGGTAACAGGCAATGGCTGGCAATACCAAATCAACTATTCAGTATGCAAAAACCTAGAGTGTGGCACATGTAATTGCATTTAAGAAACATTAGGTGAAGTGTAAGCAGGACTTTACATTCCACTTAAACAAAAGCAAAAAACAGTATACAGGGTGTTTCACAATTGCTGAAACAAAGCGATTGGGCACAAATCCAGGATTTTAAATGATACCACAATGATGATTACATTC
>JGI24022J15233_10004103_pt1 | contig 14865 bp, 12 predicted proteins | sample Ectturendosymbi2_FD_15233 | JGI IMG/M metagenome (IMG submission 15233) | reverse complement strand
CATGGGATGGGACAGCACACATTTGTATTTCCCATGAGACAGTAGCCATGTCATAGCAACTTCATTACGTCAGAGCTAACCTTAGTTTTTATACTTTCTACCTTTTAAAGGTTGATATTGATACCTTTTAAAGGTTGAGAATGATACTGAATTGTCATACTTAGACTATACTTCTGAATTTTAAGTCAATAGATTTTGTTGTTTTGCATGTCTCTTTGTGCATGTAGTCCTATTTATTAGATGCTAAACCAAAACTTTCATAAAATTAATAATTTAGATTGAATTGTATTCTATATTAATAATATAATGGGAATCCCGTGGGATGGGACAGGCATAAATTGCTAGGTGATGTGATAGGACAGACAAATATGTCCCATGGACAATCCTGTAAATTACCCTTAACTCGTGCAGCTGGCAAAATTGGCAATTTTGCTGAGCACATGTTTTGTTGATTGATGTGTGTGCATTTACCTAATAGTCTATTCCATGTGTAATCATATGCATGAAAAATTGCCACAGGCATGCATGCAAACCGTCATTGTGCCTATTTGTACAATCAAGAATGGAGAAATAAGTGATGCTGGGAACTATAGACCTGTTGGTTTTGCAACTATAATTTCCAAATTGTTGGAACATTACATTTTGTCTTGCATCTCACCATTTGTGGCCGCAACAGACAACCAGTTTGTTTTCAAGTCGCAACGTGGCACTGACATGTGTATTTCTTTTACTTAAATAGACGGTGTTGTATTATGCAAGCAATGATACCCCAGTGTTTTCAGCATTCTTAGATGTGTCTAAACCATTTGACAGAAGTAACCAGTGGCGTAACTAAGGGGGGCACGGGGGGTATCTACCCCTGGCGCAGCACTTTGGGGGCGCCAAATTGAGGTCGGAATGTTACGTAATAAATACAAAATGTCAAATGTCAGTGGATGCGGATAATCACGATTTAACAAAATGTCGAATGCCAGCGGCTGTTATCCAGCTGCGAAATCTCATCAAGATAACCAGGTTCGCAAAGCGAGCAATTATGAACCTTCATGACGTATTTTTAAGGCGAAATTTCTGTCTGCTGCAATCAGCGCCCGCATGCACTTTAACTCACGACTTCGTCACAATATTTTCAGAGAGCCAGGTTTGCGAACTTTCCGACTTCGCTATGATTTTATAGTTGCGTCACACTGGGACGGAAACCCAGCGTTCACAAGTGCATGCAGTATGCTATACTGCGCATGCGTTTAGAGCAGCGGTGAAACTTACAATATGTTGTTATCAGGGGCGCGCAGACAGGGGCGAACGAGGCGATGGCCCCGGGCATCCAAGGCAGGGAGGCATCCAAAGAATGAAATAACAAAGAGTACACATTATTAAAATTTTGTAACTAAAAATACAGGCGTTTAAAACCATACTGGCTTCTCACGCATGCCGCATGGATCTGATGGGAACTTGCCTATCTTCTTTTGGTGGGCATATCTGATACGTGTTTACATGAATCAATGCAATATCTTATTCCTCAATGCATGCTCATGACTGGAGGAAATTTGCTTATAAACAGATGCCTCAGGCCCACAGCATGAAAAAATTATTAAAAACTATCACAGTGAAAACAAAAAATACTCTGAATTATTTTTAATTCAATTTCTCGAAACTTATTTTTTTGTCAAGAGTAGTTTCTATACATTTTAAATGCCTGTATTTTTCACATTTGTCAATACTAGAATTCGGTAGGGGGTGAATACAATCAAGCAGTTACCCCGAGCATCACCAGACCTCTGGTAGTTACGACAACACGTCTGATGCTTGGGAAAATTTTAGAGTTTTGATGGTTTGACAAACACCATGTTGAAATGGATTTGATGTGGTTCTAAGGGTAGTTCTGATGATTTTTATTTGTTTGATGTTTAAATAAATGCTGACCACTTTTGCAAAATTCTAATTGTAACTGTGCAATAGCGTTGAGAGTATTAGTTATTGTGAACTTTCCAGTTACTGCTACATGTGTATTTTATTAATTTGACCTATAAACTAAGCACCTCTCTGTGGAGATGATTGTCGAAATTCAAGTCACAAAATTGCTAACCTAGAACTTCTCATGGGGTGTCACTGGCCCTAAATATTTGCTAGGTTAATGGATGTGTTTTCCTAGCTTAATGGGCATTTGAATTATATCATCTTTTTACGAAATGATCAATAAATTTACAGGAAAGGCAAGAAAACTTTGTCTTTGAAGTTAGATAATTAAAAGTAAAGTATTAAATCGCAGTATTTTTTTCATTTTCTGTCGCTTCTTCAAAGTGTTATACCAAAGGAAATGTTTTAGCATTTTGCGATTTTACATTCGTCTAGTAGTTTTATATAAAATCATTACCTTCAGTTTTTCGTATGTATTCTTCTATATATCCTTTTCTTTTATGTATTTGTGAGTCTTCCCTCAGTTAGTCCTTTATGATGTTTAAAAACTCAAAACTCTGGGAGCGCATGCATGTTCCAGAAATCCCTACAGCTCGCACCGGCAATTATTGTGGCCAGACTTGACGAGCGAGGGTAAGAAGCGGGTACGCTGCATTTGGAATATTCAAAAGCCTCTAACAAAGCGTGCTTTAGAAAACAAGGTGCCACTCTGGCGAATTTTATCCCGTGTTATCAGAAAATTTTTGTGCCAAAAAAATTCCTCATTAAAATTCATGCAGATTTTTGCAGATGGCAGGGAACTTTTTGCCTAGTTTTTGCATTTTCCTTCACTAGTTGCTACAATTCGAATGCATTACCGCAGTTTGGAGTGTTGCAATACAAGTTTGATTGTTCAATCGTGACCGAAACTTCAAAGTGGGAATAACTTAACACGAAACGATTAGAATCTTAACTGTACGATGGTTATGATTTCCACGATTCAAAGCTCCTGACGTCAATTCTGTGACATCACAGTCATATCAAGTTTTCAAACAGGTCTAGAAACAAATATATGCGGGCGATTACGGGGATCGAGTCAGCTTTTGACGCCCCTTTTCTCCTAACTCACTCTTCGCGTCGGTATTGCCATGAAAGGGCTGGGTGGGGGCGACAAAATTGACTTTGTCGCCGGGTGCGGGAAACGCTCGGTGCGCCCCTGGAAGTAACCACAACCTGCTGTGCTCCAAACTAATTAAACGCTATGTACCGATGTTGATGTGCATAGTAAGACTTTTGATGTGTTGGTATAGGCAACAGACCTTGCAAGTAAAGTGTGACACTAGCTTTTCTTCCGCTTTTGTTGTAATCAATGGGGTAAGGCAAAAGAGAGTTCTGAGTCCATGTTTATTTCCTGTTTACCTTGTTGAACTCTCAGACGAACTGTGTTTAGGCAGAGTGGGATGCATTGTTGGTCATAATGGTTTTGAATTATCTAATATTTCCTGTTGATGTAGGTGTGTTGAGCCGCAGAATTAGTCGACGCAATGTCTTCTTTATGGTTGTGGTGACTACGCCACTGAACACGAAATCGCTGCAACAAAAAAATTAGTGTTATTTTTTGCCCCAAACTGTACGAACAACCTGTTCCATCAAATGCTTTTCGAAAAGGTGCGCGTGTTAATTTTTCTTACCAAGTGAAATACCTTATTGTCAATGATGAAACCAAAGGTTTGATACATGGGGACAAAACTTAGCTGAAGGGGGCCCACTGGCCAACGTAGTGGGGCAACTAACCACCACTCAGAAAAAAGTTAAAAAATGATAATGAATCCGGATGTCGTGGATGTCTAAACCAGCTAAAAAACAACAACCTATTGAAAAACAAAAAATAATATTAAATATCAAAATGTCAGCTAGGGGGGCTTAGTTTTTACATTTAACTTGCCAGGGGAGGCGGCTCGTCCCCCAGACCCTTCGTCGGTTACACCACTGCTTGTTGTATTGCTAAATGCTTCTCTGAAAGATGAAGATGATATTCAGAGACAAGTGAAATCGCTGCACTGTGCAGCAAATAAGCTCGGAGGCGCTTTCCATCCGTGCCCACCTGCAGTAAAAAACACTTTATTCCGGGCCCATGGCAAGCCGAATACTTGCGCCAATTGTGCAGCAAATACACACAGACTAGCATGAAGCACTTACGAGCTGCAAACATCAATGCCTACCGAATTATGCATTGCACACCCAGAAATGTAAATGTTCACCCACACCAAATTAACCATTGTGTCAGGATCTTTGATGCCTTGTTCAGAAACAAACACTATGGCTTTTAACAACGTTGTGCATCTTCATCTAGTTTTTTTTTTATCCGATCGCTTCAAAAGTCTGATGCTTTTCGCAAATCTTTATTTTTCCTCCCTTACTTGGTGCGTTGTTTCGGTGTATGCATCTCATCAACATTGCTTTTGCGTAAAAACCGAAACTTTCCGTACGCTTCCTGGCGCCCCAGGATTTCCGTGTTATTAGTGATTCCTTTCTCACCTCCAACATGTTGTTGACGATGTGCGTAAGCCAAAAATGTAAAACATGAATATATATAACTAGTGAAATACCAACCGTCAATTCTTGCTTTAAATTCAGTGAAAATAAATGTCAGCCTCACGCTAAATGTCTTACATAACATTTGAAATCTTGATCAAAACAATTGGTGCGTTGTTTCGGTGTATACAGGCCACTGTGCGCCGCTGAGCACCCTCAGCCGATTTATTTTTTTCTGTTTGTCGTATATTTTTAAAACTGATGTTAAAAGTATCTTCATTTCTCACCCACTGCCGGTGTCAAGCAACGCTTCTGACTTGCGGAATCTCTGACTTCACCCCATCTGCGCATGCCCAGAGTGTTGTTCGTGGTCATGAATTCCGCAACCGGGGGCTGTTCACTAAGGTGTGAAATATCTTGACACTCATGATTAGGGTTTAAAGTTAGGGCTTAGGGTTAAGGTTTATGGTTAGGTTTAAGCAAGGGCGTCACGAGGGGACAAGAGGGTCACAGTGCCCCGGGGAGGAATCATTCGGTGGAGCCGAAAAATCCCAACAATGTCGCAAGTAGTTGCGATTACAGTACATTTGCTGCGAAAGACCTTAGAATCGAACATGAGGGCGCAAAACTTATTTCTTACCCAGGGCGCCATTAATCTCGGTACACCCTGGGTTTAAGATTTGGGTGTAGGGTAAGATTAAGGTTTAGGGTTAGAAAAAGAAAGCAAGTTAATTATTTTAGTGGTTAATTACTCCCAAAATACCACAAATACAACGGACTTTCTCATGGACTGCACGGCCTGACGGTGTTCTGGATTATGAGACAGTTAAATGGCTTCTCAACACCTGCTCCTTGATCTAGTGCTGCCAAGCAGTGGTTTGAAGAACTGGCTCAACGACGACAACGACTGTTCCCTTAACACCAATTCTACAAGCATTTTGAACTTTCCATCACAGGAATAAATTTTTACAATGCAGTAACAACCCACATGAATAAATTGGTCCGACGATCTGCGCAATGCACCACCAATTTCCGGCTGTGATAAGAAGCAGTGTTTTTTTAAGGATTTTGAAATGGTGACGTGGTGGGGCTTTAGGGTGTCAACACCATTTTTCTTCTACTGTATGTCTGATACTTTTAACTCATTTTCACAAAAACGCACGTTTCCGTCCAAATATGCTTAATTATTTGAATACAACATTCACTGTTGGCAAACAAACTAAAGATAATTTCACAAATAGCAGGGTTCAAATATGCAGGCGTACACACTCATTCATTTACTCATTTTCGTGCCCGCTTTTCCTTTGGGGAGAGTCGCGGGGGCAGCAGCCCTAGGAGGATTCGAAATACCTCACGATCAACAGCAATTTCAGATAGTTCTACTGGCTCCACACCAAGACGGGACCAAGCAAGGTCAGAGATGTAGTCACACCACCTGGTCGTTGAACGAACTTAAGGCCGCTTTCCGCTGATTTTCATTCCTTCTTGGTCACAGCAGCAAACCGATCAAATACTTGCTGAAGACCCTGTTGAAAATATCCATCCATGCAGTGCCAACTTGTCCGCAAAAAGAAAGCGGTTCACCCTGCAGTTCCTAACAATGACACCCTTTGTCTATGCGTCTGTGACTGTCATATACTGTAGACCAGGGCTTTTCACAATTTTTGGGAGAGGACCACATAAACTATTGCACAACAGTTCGATGGTCAGACATCTTACATTCTACCAAATCAACACATTTTTCGTAAATATCTTATTTTTTTATGATTGGCAAAATGTGTTTAGGGGCGGGGAAATAGCTTAGCAGGTCGGATTTTTCCGGCGGGTTGTAGTGTGGACAACCCTGATACAGATTATAAAGAGGAGTGGTGACAGCACACGACATTGTCGGAGTCCAACACAACGCTGAACGGTTGTGATTTAACTCCGTCGACAGAGGCACAATCTTCTGAACTACTGTAGAATACAGCTACTTGACGGCCAGCAAGAGATACCTGTCACCACCGCACTCCCACAACACCCCAAAGCTTTTTACGACGAACTCGGCCATATATATACTTTCTCCAGGATGACAAGACATGTATGTAAGTTTTTGGCAGGCTCCCAAGATTTCTCGAAAATTTGCTGGAGAGTGGAAATTTGTTCTGTAGTGCTACGGCCGCGACGAAAATCGCACTGGGTATCATCCACCTTTGGATCAATTATTTTCGCAGCATTTTGGCATACGCTCTTCCTGGGAGGCTAAGCAAAAAGATGCCTCGGAAGTTGGTTCATTCACCCCTGTCTCCATATTTGTGTGAGGGATGATCAATTTGTTAATATTTCGGCACCCTTCCAAAACGACATGCCACTTGACACACACGATTCAGCCAAACCATCCAGCGTTCCAAGTTCCCCTAATTCACTATCAAACTTTTCGCAACTGGCTTCAAGCTCGGATTTAGCAGCGGCATCAGAGAGCTTCTTGATGCACAGTTCTACGGAAGCTTTCACCTATGAAAAGTCAAAACATCCCGCCTGATAAACTTTGCCCAGTTCTGTCAGGTGAAGTGCCAATGTTGACAAAAGGAAAGCATCGTGTTAAAATTTTTTGTTTTTATATGTCGTAATAAAACAACGCACATCGTATCATTTTTATTTTCTGACAGCTGCTTCAATGCGGCCCAAATAGTCAAAATCTCACTCCTAGCTCTCGGTGTTGCCTCACTCGACAACCACCTTGTTCTCGACTACCGGCCTTTTGTTTTCATTGTAGCCTGACGCATCGCCAGGCAAGCCGATTGCAACGGTGAAACAGTAAACACTTTCATAGTTGTATTAAAGTGCTTTCGCAGTTTCGTACATTATACTGCACAAATCTGCGGCAGTATAGTAAGAGGCCGAAGCGAGGCGATGAGCATGACAATGCCCAAATACCAAACTTACGATTTTCGCTTTCAACTTTTGCGCCAGAAAAATGTGTCGGCCTATAACATTGCAGCCGTTTGTTGCAATAACCACGTGCAGGAAAACATGCTTTTCTCAGATGGTTTTACTTCACTACAAGGCAAAACCACATCTAGGCTTTCAGAATTTAGGGTGTCATTGCAAAATTTTAGGGCGTCATTTTGACACCCAAAACGGCTTAAAAAACACTGATAACAAGGAATCATTTGCTGTGACACTGTCTGAATGTACTGATTTTACAACATCACTCGCATGGCTAGCTACGGATAGCTGCGCCTCACGATCTTATACACATATTTGGCTTGTCTGTGACTGTGCTTGAAACCTTGCGCTTAGATGCTTCGTATTACTTGGAAAATTGATGATGAATATCAATAAGAGTCTAGCGCATTTATTCGATTGTAAGTCGCGGCTTATAAAGTTTTTTCGTCATTTCATGAGGCTTATAACCAAGGGCGGCTAAAGCTAAATTGTTTCGCAACCCCATTTGGAGTCGCGACCCATAGTTTGAGAAGCCCTGCTGGCTCAACGCTGGTATAGATGATCTTCCAGCTTTCCTTGGCTGCGTTTTGTCGACCGAATTCTCTTTTCGCATCCTGTTCTCTTCAGCATCGCGTGCACATCCGTCAAAGTAGGGATTGTGTTATGATAAACAGAAGGCAGTTGCAGTGGTGTAAGCATCATTACCAGGTTGCCCATTAAACGTGAAACATATTAGTACGCAAAAGAATCTCAGAAGCTTAACTGGCTTAGGAAACTTATGTACAAGTGCGGCTTATAATCAAGGGCGGCTTACATTATTTTGTTGGCACCATTTCGTGCGGCCTACAATCACGGGCAGCTTACAATAAAGGTTGGGTAACAATCGGGTAAATACGGTATTTGTATGCCTGGCAACGCACCTGTTTAGTAACCGTCGAATGTTTTCTCACAGAACCACGACCTTATTTTTTGGATTTTTGCACCTATCGACGTAAGATACTCAATCAATATTTTCTTGGAAAGTTTTTCGCAGACTGATGTGATGCTCCTATCACATCGCTCAAAGATTTATGACGCCTTCTTGAAAAAACAATCCTTTTTTGCTTTTACTAATTTTGAAAGTAGGCGTGCTAGCTGGAGACATTAAACCAGCTATGTCCAACCGAAATGCCTTACTGGGCCAAAAATTATGTCACTATCTTCGTGTGAGCCGCACATTGAATGACTTACTTTCATTTTAGCATACCAAAGTTCAGCCACTGAGAGCATTTGAATACAAACTGCAATATCAGGGTTATTTGAGGCGTTTTAGGGACCCGAATCGGGTCCCTAGATTTGAAAATCGGGTCCCTAGAATCAGAGAAAATTATCATCGGGTCCCTAAAATTACAAAAAATCGGGTCCCTAGAATCAGAGAAATCGGGTCCCTACAGATCCAAACCGGGTTCCTAACATTTTCCTTAAAAAAAACGCAATATAGTGCTTTAATCGCTGTATAGTGAAAATCGATGACAACGACTATATAGTGCTTTAATCGCTCCCAAACTGTGATGCTATAGGCACGTTTCGTGCTGATGGAACAACATAAGTATAGTTACAAATCAGTTTAGTGCAGAGGAACATAGGCGTCGGCTGGAGAGGCAAAACGGGCATTTCCCCCTCGAAATTGAGACTAAGAACCCAAAATTTCTAAAAATCTGAAATGAGCAATTTAATTCCATTTAATTGACTTAACTCTTGCAATGACGGTTTGCAGTGGCGGATCCAGGGGGCAGTTTGGGGCAACTTCCCCACCCAAACCTTTGTGGTTCCCGCTTGCATGGCGCCCCTTTGCCATAAACACGCCCCTTTTTGGTGCCTATGGAAGTAGAAACAGATTTAAAAATACTCTAAAATAAACAGTGTTTTTCGCTTAGTTAAACGTCGGGGTTTCCGTGCTGGACTTCGCCCAGCCTCTTATCGAATAGCGTGATCAATGTTATTGTTTCGTAATAGTTCCACTGTTTCATTATTTATTTGCTGCGTGAGAACTGCCCAGCCTTCACAAACGCAGTCGCGTTCGCAGTTCTCGACTTGCTGCTGTGTTGTATGAAAATGGTCTGTTTTTTTACAAGTTTATTCTTAATGCCTGATGACCCTGAAAAGAAAAGGAAAGGCAGCAGTAAAAATAGGAATGCAATGTGGAAAACTTATTACTGACTCAAGATTTTACAGGCTTCCAAAATGAAAACGAAAAACCAGTTTCAGGGCTGTTGCCAGACCAGTTCGTGAGTCCGCAGTTTGTCTGCATCGCACTTTTGCAACATAAAAGTTAGTGGATGGGTTTCTTGACGAAACTGATCTCCAGATTGACAGGGGCGTAACGAGGTTAGATGGCGCCCAGGGCAAGATGCAAGTTCGGCGCCCCCATTTTCGAACCTGAGGTCTTCCGGAAGCAAATGTACTGTATTGAAGAATGTACGTGTGACAATATGGGGATTTTTGGCGCCCCGCAGTATTTCGGCGCCCGGGTAATTGCGCCCCTTGCCCCTTCGTTACGTCCCTGCTGATCAAGGTTGCCAAGTTGGCCCTTTTGGGGCCAAATTTCAGAAATTTGGTCCCAAATAACACTTGTTGGCCCCAAAATTTTCGTTTGGCCCTTTTCAGGGATGGGCTGGCCCCTTGCAAGAATTAGATCTGACCACCCTGTGTCCTGTCTGAGAAACCATATTTTTTCACTTTTTTGACTAATTCATTGCAGATTTTCACCAAATTTATATTTTTTGAAGGTTTTTGGTTACAAAATTTTATTAGGATCCTTAGAGTTTCTGAGTTAAGTGAAAGTAAGTTCATCAGAACTGAGAATACCTGTTACTATTAGTGTTACTTGCTGCAGTTGTGGAGGTAACATTGAGAACTGTTACGTTGCGTAACGTACTGTTTTTCTGGTGGTGCACGTGTTTGTTGGTTTTGTCCAGATTGTTGTTGCATTAGCAGTTATCGAAGGGTGACAAATTTATCTCAGTTTATGGCTACACATAATGAAACTTAAGTTGTTCTCTTACGATCTTTCATCACGCACTTGTTTTGCTGTTGCGCTACAATTGTGATTAAGGAGCATGCCATTTACTAAGTTGCTAATTATGGTTTCATATGACTTTGTAACTGCCGATAAATTTGCAAACAATGGTCGGCCCTTTTTTTGACCCCATGTCTTAGAATTTGGCTCTTTTTTGGCTCTTTCTGGACTAGATTTTGCCCCTTGGTAAAAAGTAGATCTGGCAACCCTGCTGCTGATTGAACCATAATGCAGCGTGTAAAAAGCTACAGACGTTTACGTTAGCAAACAACTTGCCACCATATGACAAAGATGCATTAAACGTGCTCGATTAGCTCAAGGAATTATGACCTACGTAACTATGCAATTGTGCAACTCCTCATTTCATATACATGGACAACGCAGAGAGTATTGAATTACTGCTAAGGGCTTAACGAGGTTACATGGCGCCCGGGGCAAGAAGGAAGTTTGGCACCCCAATTTTCGAACCTGAGGACCTCCGGAAGCAAATGTACTGTATTGAAGAAGGTACGTGTGACATTGTTGGGATTTTTTGGCGTCCCCGCAATCATTCGGCGCCCCCGCAGTCTTTCAGAGCCCCCAGAGTGATTCGGCGCCCGGGTAATTGCGCCCCCTTGCCCTTTCATTACGCCCCTGCTGATTGAACCATAATCAGTGCCGGATTAACCATTAGGCAAACTAGGCATACTAGGCATGTGTCTTGAGGCCACGAAAAAATACAGGCCACTTGTGTCAGGAAAACCTTAAATATGAGCTATGGAAAACTTAAAATATTTTTTTGATGAACTTATTGTTGCGAAATTAATCTACAGTATTTATTGTTTAGGGGTGTTCACGACTGTTTCCCCCTCCAGTAATTCTGTACGACTGATGATGTCTAAAAATAGAACGGCTTGTCTGAAAGTGAGAACTTCGCGGGGTTTAATACAATAGAAATAATAACTAAATTTTATCTACCGGGAACTCCAAGAGCCGCCGCGCCTTTGTTTCTTTTTGTAACTGTCTAATCACGTGATGTGCTGTTAATAACCCGGCGGCTATTGTTTGTCGATCTCATTTACTACGTTTACATTGCCAGTTTTGCGTTGTCGCGTTACCGTATATGGATAACAAGTGGTCTGGTTCTGAACGTGATTTGCTGCGTCAGCGACCTAAACGAGCCAATGCATTGCATTGACCACCTCGACAGGAAGACGTCTCCTCAGGTTTGCCAGATTGGCCATTTCATGGCCAATTTCGAAAAATTTGGCCATTTTTTAACTGCGCTGGCCATGAAAAAACGCATTTGGGCATTTTATAAAATTTGGCTGTTTTTTGGCTATTTTTTCGGTTTGTCACTGTAAAATCAAGTTTTCAATAAATATTTTGTCTTTTTCGTATTTTTTGGACGGTCTTCAGTTCATGTCACTCATTGTTACAGTAACACCGTGACACTTCAACCTTTTATTGCTTTGAAGTGTGTAGTAATGATTTAACCCTTGCAGTCCGTAGATTTTGTACAGATGTTTCGGTCAGTGATATTCTTTTGGTTACACTGGACGGTATCTGTTGCGCTCGTACTGTATCTGAAGACTGCTCCACTCAGTTGTGTGACTGATAATGTTACAGCAGAAGTATTTTACATTTTCGGTAAGATTTTACTTTTAGAAGTTTCTCATCATTTTTACAGTAACTTCAACTTTGTAATGTTCAAAGTGTGTAGTAGTATTATTATTTAGCCCTTGCAATCTTGTAGATTTTGTGCAAGTTCTTCAGTCGGACCTGTCATGAGTCAATGTTTGTTCTCAACTGTTCCTGCCCATTCGTTCATATGTGAACTTAATGATGGTTTTGAGCACGTGGTTAACTCATTAAGATCATCATCTTAATGCATTTCATGATTTTAATCTTTTGTTCATATATTTGGAACACAAGATCAAGAGAATTCTAGTCTTGTCATTGAATTGGAAAGTTAAATTTCAAATTTTTTAACCCAGAAATGGGTCAGAATTGAAGCATTATCCATACAATAGTGTTTAATATATTGTTCTAAGTTTTATTAGGATAAGACAAGTTGTAGCAGGTAATTTTAAGTTTAACGGGAGAAATTGCTATTTTAGGGAAAAACTTGCTTCTTTGGCAAAACCACACTTTTTCGCCAAATGTATACTGCCTTCCGAATAATTTGAGATACCTACGAATGTGGAAATTACCGTAGTTAAAACATTTTATGATTTTGGCCACAACGTTTTCAAAAAACAGCCATTTTTATCAGCATTTTGGCCATAAGCTACGAAAAAATCTGGAAACCCTGCGTCTCCTTATGAAGTGTACGTGGTCTCGTTCGCGCGGTACTAGGCTAGCACTTACCGGAGCACGGCTAGCATTCAGTGCCTGTCTCCAGATAAGATACGACTGCACCGTTATTTTAACTGTTAGTGTGTTGAGTTCAGTTTCAGAAGTGTAATACCGTACCAACATGATGACCACGCAGTCGACAAGGCACGACGGCGAGGATGGTGGTGTTTTACAACAGATACTGTAGCAGTTTAGGCTTTCGGTTGGAAGTGTTAGGATTGCTGACTTTGAATGCAAGAATCTTAACCAAATGTTCAGAAACCACCCTGCTAAAAGCTGTTTGCTTCTGCATTTTAAATGTCATTAAAAAAATTGAGTACAATAATTCTAAGCCATCAGTGGTGATAGAAGTGGAAGTTAAATTCGTGAAATCTGTAATCAGTGTACATGCTTTCCAGCTCCATACAACCCTTTGTTCACTAGCCTGCACAGTAGGTGCGTCTGCAGTGTTGCCACTCTATGTTAACAAGTTTTCCCTACAATGAGAATGAAAAATACCTACATTTCCCCACACAAACAGAAACAAAAAACGCATCACCTTTAGCTGCAACAATTTGCCTTGAAACAAGAAATATTATATACTGTTGACCGCATCGCTCTAAAACACTTAGGCACACACAAGCGAAAGATGGCAATGTGGGGCATTAACTAACAGGAAAGCAATCAGCAGCAACAGATCTCCCTCACTGAGTTCACCCTACTACCACTAGGTTGCACTATCACTATATAGGTATAAGTGAATTACGATAATTGCTTGTGGTGACTATCACAGTGACTTGTTACTCATGGGCACCATTTAGCGATGATAATTTATTTATATGTGGCGCCATCTCCAGGCCGTCACAATATGTTGCATAATTAAGAGTGCAAGATCAAAATTACATGTTTAAAAATAAAACAAGGTTTCAGAAAGCACCACTGCATAACCACATGTCAATTTTTTTCAAAAAAAATTATCTCAATGTTTTCTAAGATTAGCCAGCACCTTTGGCAATAAATCTTAGGATAATCCTTTGCAACTCTCCAGCTGGTTGCAGTGAACAAGGATAAAGTCTCATTAGTGATAGCTAGGGCAACCAAAAGTCAATAAAGTCAGAATTTTTCTGCCGTTTCTAAAGTTTATGAAACGTCCACAAACCAAATTTCACGGTCATCCTATGAGGGAATCCCAAGTTATTAGGTCAAAAAAATCAAAATTTATCGTTAGGTCAAAATTTATCGTCAGGTCAAACTTTTTTTGCAGCAGTTTTTTCTCTTAAATATTGATATTTAATTGAAACTACAACAACAGGTATTGTTATGCTTTTGCACGTTTAGTTGCAATTATGTAATGATAGTGGGGTTATTGCGATTTCTGACATAATAATGTTGTTTTACCCACTATTGGACGGTTGAATGCTATGCAAGATAGGCATGGTAGGCGAGAAATGTGTTCTTATGGTACTTGTTTTGGTAAATGCTCAATCCATTATGCATATAGTACTTCAGCTTTATGAAGTTCTCAGGTTTGACTCTACTGTAGTTGCTATGTAGTAACTTCTACTGTAGTAAAATCTGCTGTAGTACTTATCAATATATCATCAACCAACTTTTTTATTTCGAAGCTCAGAGTGCATGAATACACTCCCGGATCAACCTCAACACCTAAGGCTGAATTATTTTGCAATTGCAAATGCAGAAAATTTATCGGTCAAAATAAAGTCAAAATGTGTAAATTATAAAGTCGAAATTTTAAGTTTTTAGGTCAAAAAATTGATTGCCCTAGTGATAGCACCAACAGCTTCAGAATCTTAATTTTTCAAAATGTTTTCCTTTGCCTCGCCATGTAATTTGTAAAGTAAATGCTCGCCATGCAATTTGTAAAGTCTTTGTTTGACTTCAAAAGTCACCTGAAAAATTCTCACTGGACTTAATCATTGCTTCCAAAGTGCACACAGCGAGACAATCCCTCAGCTTGTTTTTATCGTTATTCAAGCTGGAGAAAGTTCTTTCAACCTCAGCATGGCTTTGAGGTCATGCAATTATAAATACATTGACATTGCATTACGACTGTACTTTTCACTAGTATTGTACTTGTACTGCAGTCTTTGCAAATTGGAATAGACTAGGCTACA
>JGI24022J15233_10004100_pt1 | contig 14869 bp, 6 predicted proteins | sample Ectturendosymbi2_FD_15233 | JGI IMG/M metagenome (IMG submission 15233) | reverse complement strand
GAAGTTAATTTGCAATTGCAGGGGAATGGTGTTAACCTCATTAAAGCCAAATCAGCAATCTTCACCTTCTTGTCCAAGTTTAATGAGGTTCAAATGAAATCGAGCCCTTCATGAACTCTAACAGTTCCCAACTGCTAAATGAGATAATTTACCAAATTAAGTTTTATAGTGAAATGCATCTTTGCGCTCATTGTTGTTCTGATGATTTTCAAACATCCCAAATATACAACACGAAAAAATTGTGTTGATGTGTGTGCTAGGGATGGTAGGGGGGCGATAGAAATTTGTTTGTCAGAAAAGGTGGCGCTAGCCAAAAAAAAGATTGGGAAATACTGATTTAGGGTGAGGCAAATGAAGCATTTGTCTTGACCTCCCTTTTATGAAATACCTTAAGGTCCGCCCTTCATAGAAATGTTGACTGAGTTTTTGCTTTGCATGTAGCTTTTATGCTTATTCTGCTTCATAACAATGCTTCAAATTCTTTCAGGTTTAAGCATATTATATTATGCTTAATGATAATCATCATCAATGTATTGCTTTCTGCAAACAACAGCTCCAATAATAGATTATCAACCAGGCGTGATGCTACCGTACATACTTCAACGTTTGTGATTCCATACATAAAGAGCAAATATACGCTGATCTACATACTACAAATAACACCTATTTCTGATATCGCAGACTTCTCCTCATGGTAAGCACACGGATTAACNTCCCGCGTCTCTGNGCACGTTTACTGTGGCTTGAGTGGCCGCATGTTGTTTCTGTCGAAATAAATTATTTTGAAACTTAGCAGGGAAGAGTAGGCAGGATTGTATTGATCANCAGGTGGTCGTAAAAAANCTGAGTGCTCCAGACAGCTTTTTGGCATATAATTGTTGTGTAGTTTTTTATTNCTATTGTGTATCTACGACTACGAGTAGTTTCAAATAGCAGGATAAACAATATACATACATGACATGTGATACATGTATGTTTCATACTTGCTGTGATTTTTCAAGTAGCTTGAGTGCCTACTTCTCCTGAACAGCCCTCCTTAAAAAGCTTTGCCTCGGGTCCCCTATGTCCTGGATATGCTCCACTTCCAAAAAGTGATGTATTATTGACACGTGTAAACCTAAGACAGTTTTTTTCAGCGAAGCTCCTTTTTGAAACATTTGCAATTAAGATTCAAGGAATAATTTTGTTTAATATGTGTGACTTATTCACTAGCGTATATATCAACGCTCGTTATTAAAATTATGTCAAGGCGTAAACCCAGCAATTAAACATGAGCAAAACATGTTTTTGGCGTGAAACCAACTGTTAGAAAGAATCTAAAGTGACCTAAAACTAAGTCTCCTTGGTTTTCGACAAAAGATCAATGTTGTAAAATTTTGGCACAAGCCGATTGAGAAACGATTCCGTAAAATGCCGAGCGGGAGTCACAGAACAAAGGTTTTAGTGCATGGATCACATTCAGTAAATTACATTGTAAAGATGCGCATAGTATATCAGGCAATATAATTAATTTATAATATCCAAAATGAACGTTTGTTTCTGTTGCATTCTCTTGACGGGATGCATTGTTCAAAAAAGCTTGATGTTGCCTTGGAATTTTTACAAGAGCAGTTGGCTTCTTTTGCAGCGTATGCTTTAACTTGAAATTTATCACTCATTGTCCGAAGTAACTGTGACTGGTTGAGTTCACCGTTTTAAACTTTATTCATTGAACAAAAAAATTTTTCAAGACTAAGATTTTAATCCACGTCAGAAATAATTTCAGTCCGTTATGCGTTAAAAACACAGCATGTTTCTACATTTACTCTCTTTCAGATAAATGTTTTTTCAAAGAATGGTTTTCAGACATATTTTGTCAAAAAAATGAAGGCTAGTATGTTAATTTGACCACCGAAAATAAAACAACGCAAACTTAATACGTCTGCGGTGCAAGGGGAATAACTTGGGCCATAGGGAATTTGCTTTCATGCTTCTCAGTGCAACAGGCATTCGAACATACAGAAAACAATAGATTCAATTGTGCTTATTTTCAAAAAATATTTTATTAGGCGTCTAATAATTCTTATAAACATATTTTACTACTTTATGATACAAACTCACTATATCCATGTAATTATATGAATTCAATCGCTTAGACCACCTTCTCATTTGCCAAACGGGCCGCATAGATAAAACAAAGATGCAACTATTTTATCTACGCGAAGTTAACGCAGAACTAAGCAATGCTTATAAGTAAATCGTTATTAACTCTTTTCGTACAGAAAAAAGAAACCTTGCAGACTTTGTATTTTCGCTTCTAGTTAGACCACACAATCAGTGTAAAGTCGAAACGGTTCAAATTTTAGAACGTCAAATTCTCTATAGGGAAACAAAAATATGGTAATCAGGTTTCTGCAGTTGCACATTGGACATTATTATTTTAAATATAACATTTGTGTGCCAATAACGGTCATAAAATCTGGCGGAATGTTTAACGTGTTGCCTGCAAAAGGTTTCCTCAATGCGTCAACAGCAGTGATCATGTATACTAGCCGCTACGCTTGGTCGGTAAAACCCCTCAAAATATTATTTACAATCAAGCAAATCAGGTCAGGGCAACTGTTTGCAAAAAACCAATCAAATAATTTTATGAATAATTTTGCGAAATGTAGTTACATATTACCAACAGCTTTCAAAGAATTTAATCCTTACATACTACAATTTTAAATTTTGTCAGAAAACACACATACAGTACCTGCGCAGAAATGTAATACTGGTACTGCAACATTTAAATATGCAGTAATCGTAAAACATATTGCAAAAATATACACAAAGCATCTCTATAGTGAAGGAGAGCACAGTGAAAAAACTGATAGAAGAACAAGCTTTTGTCATCCTGAGAACGCTTTATAAAAATTGACCGTATTGTTACCATCTCAAAATAAGCTCAACGCAATACCACATCGATCAACCCTCCTGAACAACGAGTGCAGGAAATACAACTTGCACGTAATTGCCAATAAACGTGTGCAATATATTTCAGACGCAGTATGACACACGAAGAGAAACATCACCTTTGGTAAAAAAAACACAAGCAACAGATTTCCCTCAGAATGTTACGCAATGAGCGTTGCTACTTTTTCGCACAACTGCAGAGCAAGGTAAGCAGTTGAGCAATGCAAATATCTCTGTCTACCGAAAGCCTCAGTAAAATTTATCACAGGCAAAATGCTTCAACCTAAACAGTAACACAACGCTGCGAAAACAAATGCATGAACAGTTGCATGATCAATTCATAACAATAAACGTACTTTCAAAACACATTTTTCATCTTTAGTGCAATCATCGATCATAAAACACAAAAGAAAAATACTTAGGTGTACTTTGCTCTCATATCATTACAAAACACAGTGAAAAAATTTTAGTTTGTTTATTGCCTGAGTCATTAATTAATACTAATTTTCACACTGAAACAGTAAAAAGGTTTTTAAAAGTATCGATGATATAAGACTGCAAAGCAATTATAAACCTGACCGATCCTCTCCTGACAATTCACAGTTTTTTGACAGTAAAATCATAACAAAAAGACAAAAAACGTCAACGGAGCATTGAACACGGTAGTATATGTACAGAGATTCTTCTGCTGGCCAAGAATCATGCACCGGACATCGCTCTCAATGAAGCTACATGATGACATCTCCTGGAGCGACCTTGTTGATTTTCAATCTTGTGAAACGAAAACCGTAAAAATTAGCTGCAAATCGAAGCAACTTGCAAAATTAAAAGTTATTTCATCGTTAATATGCAAACATGAAACACCCTGAGGCAACCCAACTCACAGCAGAAGCAAAAGCAATTACGTTTTCAACGGTTTGTACGCAATGGGGAGTGGTGTTCAACATGGATAAATTTATAAGCGGCAAAAAATTCGAAGTATCACTAAACTAACGATACCCAACGCTTCATTGTAAAACAATGCGGCCAAAAATACCTCTTGATGTAAGAGAGGTTATGCCATATTATTGGGAAGTTGCCTGAGAATGCTACTTTTTGTTAAATAGGCGACATACCAACACTCAGGTCTTCTAATGGCAACAAGATTGTCAAGTCCTTAGAAATCACCTCAAAGAATCTTGTTTTCTTAAACAATTTGAATACGCACTTTACAAAAATCACAGTATCCCTTGTATCAAAAACCTCAATCCATTTCGGCAAAATCTCTAAACATGTAAAATTTTTTATTTTGGAGTTCATGAGAAAATGACGAGAATCAAATTTTCTTTTTAACATGAAATACATCCTTGTGCAAATTAATTGAATTTCTGCGGAGAAAGAGTGATTTTGCATTATTCCTTTCTTGACCAAAGTCACGAATCTTCATAAAATCAGTAGCGGCAGGGACGCAACGAGATTAGATGGCGCCCGGGGCAAGAACCAAGTTTAGCGCCCCCCAATGCTCGAACCTGAGGTCTTTCCGAATCAAATGTACTGCATTGAAGTACTTGTGACATTATTAGGACTTTTCTGCGCCCCCCGCAGTCATTCAGCGCCCACCGCAGTGATTCGGCGCCCCCATAGTAATTCTGCGCCCGGGGAATTTGCGCCCCCCTTGCCCCCCGTCGTTACGCCCCTGAGTAGCGGTTTTGCACGGGCGTACAGAGAGGCGGCAAAGGACACACGATTCTGGTGCTAAGTGGCTAAAGTACGTTGCAAGCCAAAAAGGGAAAATTTCTCAAGTTGTCTTCTTCAGTGATACTGCGTGTTGCCGAAAAAGTGGATAAACTTTTTTATTTTCTGGAAAAAACTTTGCAAATGTCTCCGCGCTGTGCCGACATCGGTGTTTTTCGCCCACCTTTACCTGTGTATAACGTCACTGCCTATGTGTCTTCCATGACTTTCGGTATTTGTTTGGGAGACATTTGACTCAGCTTATTGTCCATTTTTTCCGAATAAAACGATTTTAAGGTCATGGCGTAACAAACTTGAAGTATAACCTTGCAATGAATGTGATGATGACGTGACAACCATTTTCAACGCAAACGCGCATTGATAAGATTCTCCTAAACAAACGTGTAAATTTTCACACCAATCTAAACATCAACCTTTGCATGTTTCAAAAATGCTTTTATTTTATTAGTTTGCGGCTTTGCCCTGAATCCTGCTAAAAATCTTGTAACGAGAGGAAAATCATCCCCTCATGACCGCAAGGTTCATCAAACGTTGGAAAAAAATTTCATCCCCTCATGACTGCACTGTTCATCAAATTTTGGAAAAAATACCCAAAACCATGGTTTCTGTCCCAAAACATCTTGCTCTTACGTGTTTGACCCTTAGCCACAGTATGAACAAACGTTTACTCCGAGGCTTCATAGCACATATTCACTACCTGTGCACTATGGTTATCATCGCTAAACTTGCTCAGAAGCCTTAAGTCACAGTTTTAACCCATTTCCATCCTAATCATGCTACGTCTGAGAAACTGTTGTTAATGATGGCCGGAAGGTATTTGACCACGTTTTTAGTTTTTTCAACCACCTGCGCCCAGAGCTTGACTTTGTTACTATCCTAATAGTTTCCCAAACCTTTCTGCATTGAAAGTTCCAACACTGGTCATTTGACTTTCTTTTAATCTTTCTGGTCAAGCAGTTTCAGGCTATTGAAATAGCTTATTGGCCGTGATATCATCAGGGATAAAATGAGCTAAAAACGCGAGCACAAGACTTTGAACATTATAACAAAATGCATGCAGACCGAAAGGCATGGCGTGATGCCCTGGGGAAGGGATTTCAAAATTCCATCAACAAATAACTAGACTAAAAAAAAACGACGTTAACAACAGGAAGGGCCATGATGACGTAATGTTGTATGTTTAATTGCCGAGTTAAACAAAAGCAGAAGCAAACAACAAAAATCAAATTTGCCCCCTTCCCCGAATTTGGATTTTAATAACTCCTTACTGCTATCTATTCTAGTGGATGGCCATTACCCAACAGGCATAAAGATCCATCACAAGGTTTCTCACTTTCCCAAAACCCAAGCTGTACTTTTTTGACATTTATTGGGTAACCAAATCCTTGCGTGGAGTAACCTGTTCAAAATAATGCAAGTGATGTCATATTTGAAACTAAACATTGAGCATGTTCTGATATGACACACTCCCAATGAAAAATTCTATAACTTTTTAGTCTGTTCGATCAAGTCTCGCTTTCTAATCAAGATTCATCAACTTTTAAAACACTACATTTGTCTACAACTGGTTACCAGTATGTATTTTACAATGTTAACTGGTCCCCTATGTAGTGTACCTACTATAAAATGACGTCAGCGCGTATCACAGATTTGAGCTAGAATAGTTTTACCCAATTCTCACAAATCATTTGTTGCTTGATCAGAAAACACTTACAGTACAATGTTTGTATTTTTAGATCATGAGCAACCCAGGTCGCTGCTAGAGCATTTGATTGCGATCCATGGGCGATTGCGGGTTAAACATGACAAAGCATGCATTGTTATGACCAGGAGTGTAGTGCTAAAAAAGGTTTTGGCAAACGCCGTTGCCAAAAAAGGTGTAAAGAAAGGTGTGGGAAGGTTGTTCCCACGCGTTCCCACCCCACTACACCACTGGTTATTACTAAAATATTTTGGACCATGCCACTTCTAAAACCAACTAAAAAGTTTATGATGTATAGAGATTCATGTCACTTTTTGTTCAATGCCTTCAAGACGAAAACTACACAACAGTGAACGTGATCAGCTCACTGGTTAACATAGTTTTATGCAACAAAATACCGGCAGTTAAGAGGCATGCAGAGGTATGATGAATGCCCGAGGCAACTGCTTAAATTTATGCCCCTTACCAAATTCCAGTACTGATCAGTCGCGTATGGTGGTCATTGTTACCAGACATGGGGCGATTACAGCACAAATGTAATCGATTACGATTACTTGCAACCTGCACGATTACGATTACGAATAAACAAAATCACAATGTAATCGATTACGATTATATTGAAAGTAATCACGATTACAAGCGTGATTACATTTGTCTTGAAACATCTTCAGAACGAAAACAAACCCCAGTTGCATGGTTAGATGTAAGCATATTTTCAGACAACATACGATAATAATGAATGCTATAAACGAAATTACTAATCTGTAAGGATCAAGCACCGGAAAAAAATTACGATAATTGTTTATGAGATGTTCGTGCAGTCAAGAAGCCAGTGGCGGAACTGGAGGTTTGAGCTAGAGGAAAACTTTGCTGAGAGGCCAACTGGCCTCTGTAGGTAGCCTACAAGTCAACACTCGGAGAAAAAAACTTTGGAAACAATGAAGAATCCGGGTGTGGATGGCTATACTAAGAACCCAAATCAACGGAAAATCTCCGAAACATGCAAAAAGATGACAACCTACTGAAAACCAAAAGAATACTAAAACCGAAATATAAGCTAAGTGGGGGCCTGGTTTTTACATTTAGCTGGCCAGCGGAGTCAAATCGCCCCTCATCCCTCCCTCAGTTACTCCACTTCAACAAACACTTTAAATATTCATTAAACAAAAATGATCAGTGTTTAAAATATTTGTTGCAGTTGATAAACATCAAGGCTTCAAATCTTTAAAAGTCAAACGACATCTATCAGGCTTGAACATTCGCTCAGCAACGTTGAAAATACGTTTGTTAATAAATTCAAAATTGGTGACTATTTCCTCTAACTGTGGGTTACGATCGTCTGCAAGACAGCATAGCATTGTGCAGCTTTTCATTTAAAATGAACAGTGACGCCAATATAGCTGCGCATCTGTCCATTGGACCAAACGCCAATGGTAAACAAAACATCACTGGTTTCGTTGAGTTTTTTTTAGCAGTAGGCCTATCTGGTGGATCACGGATGACATGCTAGTTATCAGTGTTGTGGAAAAGTACTTTCGACTTGGATTAACGTACCTTATTCCTCTGAAAAACAATTAATTCGCTGTATACAAATTACTGTGTTAATATATATACATAGCCTACTCCAGCACTTGCATTCATAAGTTCACTCTGATTATACTGTATGTATAAATAAAACCAACACCTCCCTTCGTATTGTCCCGCTATTCTGTTGCGGAAGTGTCAACCCGTTTTCACGTAAAGTTCTTTTTGTTGCTACGTCTTATTGGACTCACTACGTTACTTCCGGCGGGCAACAGAAAGGGTAGCTGCAACAAAGCGAGAATTCGCTACAAACGCTGTGCTTGCCGCTGGAGTTGCCGCTGGACTATCTGGATTTAACGCACACAGACCAGCTAATGGCATCTCCTGAAATATAACCATAACAAACGATGATGAAGGAGGATACCCAGACGCCACAACCGCCGTTCAGCGCACATTGATGTCGGGTGAAGATTTCCAAGTTTAATCGCGAACGTAATCGTCGATTACGATTAAATTGACAATGTAATCGATTACGATTACGATTACATTTCATTTTTGGTCAATTCAATCGATTACGATTACTCAGAAAACTGTAATCGATTGTAATCGATTACGATAACCCCATGTCTGATTGTTACTGGATGTGCGCTGCATATGACGTCGCAATATGACGTTATATTCACATTTCAAATCAACATTTTGGCGAAGTTTGTTGACAAAATATGCATATTATTCAATACGCATTCTCCTTACTCCTTGTTATGCAATGTGTCACTGAGCATAAATTATCAGTGCTCCAAGTTATAGGAGACCGGAGCAAAACACAGCACTCAACGCTCCCACAAAGCAGTGCATAACTGCAAAATATAAGGCTGCACATTAAAACAGCGGAGTAAAACACGAATGTCTCGTCGAATGGTAGCAGTCGAGCAAAGTAGTGCGGCTGGGATGGCAGACACCCACAGCTGACAGTTCGAAACTTGCAAAACTACACAAGAATTGAGAATGGGCATAAAATACGCAAGAAAACTTTTGTTTTTTTATGTGGCTGTTCAATATACAAGGCCACAGAACAGATACGGGCTTGTTGGAGCCGTTATGATCAATCCGCCTGAACTGCCNATTAATGACGAAGCTTGAATGATTCTCATATTGCAAGCACAGGTGTGCATCTATATTAANNCATACCCAAGGTTGTCCCACCAAAAAACGAAACGGGAAACTAGCGATGCATCAAAAAGNAAGTCAAATCAAGCAAGTTGAAACGGGACAGTTTTAAACGTTGGGTCGAAAAATCAATCAGACGACCATAATTATCTTTCAGTTTTTTTTATGGTTTTCTACTGATAGCGCGATCTGGAAACAGTCACGTCACTATCAGTTTGATTGGGTGCGCGCCGCACACCTAAACCAAAGGCCTCTGGTACAGAGGAATGTGTGAATTACTGGCATTTTAAGTACGTAAAAAGTAGTGTTGGCAAAAAAACAAGTTTCAAAAATTAAATCCAAGCAGCATCTGTGTTACAATACGAAAAACCATTTAGTTACCGCATGCTAATTTTTCTAATTTCTCTCTTTGGGTCCCCCCAGCCTTGGATTACCCGGGCTGTCGCCCCGTCGCTCCCCCCTCTGCACGCCTCGGGCCGGCACTCTGGCAAGACTCTCAATACAAAAGTAACTTACGCATAGTAGTTTGCAGAATACTTTAAGATTTTTCAATGGAAGCTGCCTAAATCACTCAGTTTGCGTTGGGTTTCAATGTTTTGTCGTCTTGCAAAACCCAGTTCACGAGGACATCGCGACCCCTTTTCCCCACGCTACACCAGCAATGGTGGAATATAAAAAGTCTAGTTCTTTGTTTGGAGTAAAAAAACAATCATATTTTTAACCCTTCTGCTATATCATGGTCAAGTAACAAAAATATGTAGAAATCACCATGATTAGTGGAAGCAACAGCAAAGTTTTGTCCGTCAGTTTCTGATGCATAGAAAGTAGTCTACGACATTACAGATTAAATCTATGACGTCGTAAAAGAACTTCAAAATACAATTCCAGTTTTTTCATATAATTTCTAAATATAGTGTTAAATAGCCGACACGCGTTGTAACTCAATTGGTTTGCGCAAGGATGCAGGCGCTTTCCATCATCAAGCTGTCAGAGTTGAATTTTTTCGAATCTAAGACAGCGGTCTTCATAGAAAAACTGTAACACCACAAGACTTACGGAGTGAGTCGTTTGTTGCTTTTAGGTGAGGGGGTGGAGTTCCTGAAACAATTGTCAATCGCGATACGGTAACAATACTTATAGCACTTTTACGCAGAGGCAGATTGTTCACCGCTTCAAATCGTTTGTAGGCTCGAGTGAAAATAGGAGTTAAATTTGAAGAACATCGTCAAGATATCATCAGACAATTCAAGTTAAGATGAAACAGTTTAAATATCCAGTGGCAAGGCAAACATCAAAACAAAGCAAATAAAAAAATTACACTGTCACAACCTGGTTGACCCAACTTCTAACGAAACGTTTGAAGTCAATCTATTCGTTATTTTGGTATGACTAGACAATAAACATGTAGAAAATTGAAGTTACTCCAAAAGCACCTGAACAAACACAAAAACATATCCCATTACAAAATCTAATAGCTAAGTTTATGTGTAAATTTACAGTACTAAAAAGAAAACAGCAAGAAAAAAACAATGTGCGTCTTTCATTTCATCTGGGGCCCTGAAAAGCATTTAATTGTATTGAACATATACTTGTCATACAAGGTATATAATTAGTGGTGCAATCAGGACAGTCCCATTCCTCATTTATTTTCAGATGAACGCTTTCTTCCAGTGTCATCAATGCATTCACGGTTGTGTCATTTTTTGATGAAAGTCATCATGAAAACTTCACAACTGTCTCAGATGTAGCAAAACAAGCCATTTTTGTAACAGTGCATTCCCTCACCTCAATTTTTGGGCTTACATCACTAGTCACCACGAGTAAGAAGCAGCATTTGGAGTAATTAAGCGATGATAAAAAAAAAAACAAAGAAAAGCAGACATCTAAGTATGCATTTTATGTTCAAATAAAAAAGGAAATGTGCACCAATGTTTATAAACCAAGTAACTCACTCGGATAACGTATCAATTAGATATGGAGGCGGAGCGATGTAGTCTCTGAAAAAAATAAGATGCATCAGAGGACAACCGGAATGTTTGCTTTAGTCAGGAAACAATTTTAATTCAAATATAGAAAATGTTTTTGCAATATTTGACTGCAATAAGTAATAAACTAATTTTAAAAAATAGATCAATTGCAAGTCATGTTGGTTTAGCAGCAAAAATTGTTTTAGAAATTTTAAATGCATTTTATCATTTCTCTAGATTTTGGCTTTTAGAAAAAAGATGGCTTGTGTTCTGTTTCTTTCGTGTTCGCGCAGTTTTTGTTAAATGATAGCCGACTACGTCATTACCCTGAAATCCTGAAGGGATTTGCACCTGCAAATCAAAAGCTGTCCACGTTTCCCGGCGAACGATAAAAGTATCAGTCAACAGTCTGTATAAACCTGTGTTATTTTCGAACCACAGCAGCAGCAAATAAAATGTAGTAAAGGTTAATCACCATGAAAATCCTCTGGACGGCTATTCCTTGCAATAAAAAAACTTGCAAGACAAAAACGCTGGACAAAATATTTAGTTGAAATTCTCAATGTAAGCAATCCAAGATAGAAATGATCCACAATTCCAACTGAACAAGGAAAAGACATTCTATTTCAAATATATAGTTCAGCTTTTCCTAAACTAAATCCGCAGAGCTGCAATAAATTCCGTATAGAGACTTACTTTCATCGCACCGGCTTCGAAGAAAAGCAAAAACGGCCATTTTTTATACAACAGATAAGGATCCGAGAAACAGAAACTTTTTTAGTAGTGTTTGTTCACAGTGTTGCGCAGTGCATGCGGTGCGATAAATTTGCCTTTGTAAAATGTTTGTAGAGTTACAGAAACACGTACGTTTCTTCCATTCTTCTGTAGAACTTTGCTAACTTCATTGCGAGTATTGCGCTAGGCACCAAGAAGAAAACGATCCAGCCGAGGGAAAACCAAAAACCATTCTGCAAAAGACGTAACTTCAGTTTTCTTTTGAACCTGCACAGCTTTCTCAATCCCAGGTGTTTATTCAGTTTTTGTTTATTTAATTACGCTTGGCTGGCCTGTCACCTAGTGGTTAGCTTCCACTTTAGTTCTGGAAGATCTGGAGTTTGAGTTCAAACTTAGGTCACAACAAGACTTTGTAAACTGGTACCGAGGTTCTTTTCCCTGCCGTACGCTGTAAAAATAGGCGTGCAAGGGAATATACAAGGGGNACATCTCTTTTGAGATGCAGATCATTGTGACGTCTGCTTGTTTTGGCTATGCCTTGCCACCAAAACGCTTTCATGGAGGACGGCAACCTTGCAACACCTCAAACCGGAATTTCTAGAAACTTACAAAACCTTCACTGATTTATAGTGCTTCACATTTCAATTTTAATGGAGTTTGGAGCTTTGTCTGAGGGACTAAGCCTACCACCACAGCCCTCCGTGGCAATGGACTGCCTGAAACTAGTCTCACCTGAGCCACGCTGTATAGAGTTTTGCGCAATGAGAGAATGTTCTTTATACGTTCTTGCATTTTGCAACATGTTTGCGTTCACCCTTGATTAACATAAAAGTTTTGTCGAAGAAGCGACTCAATGTCACAGCATGATGCGTTGGGCCTATTTTAGGTTCACATTACACATTCTGATAATTTATGTGCACAAAGTTCTAATATTCATTAATCAAACATAAAACTTTTGTCTAACATTTTATTGTTACGATTTTGCTGCAGAGTAACAAACGGAAATTGTCAACTAAACAACGAGGTCACGTTCAAAGCCAGTGGCGTAGCGAAGGGGTGGCGGGGGGTGGCGGTCCGCCCCCGGCGGAACTTTTATGGGGGCGGCACTATGGGCTATTCTGTAGGCTACAAACTTGCAAAGGCTGTATTGAAATAAAAGTGGTTTTCGAAGTCGGGACACTATTCGCAGTTGAAGGACGTTTTTGGTTTTGAGCAATTTAACCTATGGCATGTGTATTTAAGTGATTGTTATCTTAACCAAACAATAAATATTCGTGTATCAAGGATCAGGGTTGCCAGGTTGGCCTTGTTTAGGCCAAATTTTAAAAATTTGGCCTCGTTTCAAGTTGGTTGGCCTTAAGAATTTTAGTTGGCCTTCTGGCCTTTTTTTGGCCTATTATCAAGTCGGTTGGCCTTAAAAAGTTCGTTTGGCCTTTTTTCGCTGAAATAAGTTCCTATGAAGGAAAATATTACTATTCTATTTTTTTCGGCAACACAATTGGAAAATTTTTGTGATAAATGGTAGATTATAGACCGACGTCCGCGTTCTGATATTAGTAATATTTGAGGTATGCGAGTTTCGAAGCAAAGTTTTTGCGTAATAACTGGAAATGTGTGCACTCGCTGTAGTGTGTATTGTGGCGTAAGCACTAAGAAAGCACAACGCTTGCAGACAGATCTGCATCTCCGCGATAGAAATGCGACAATGACGTCAGGGTCAGGCTTTGGTGGTAGTAGCTTTATGAACCTGTTAATGTAGTCCGCGCACTTTCTCTGATCTTACTTTAGTCTTTTTCTATCATTTCACATCTAATCTTTTGCTTACAAATTTCCTGGACCGAAGATTCAACATGCGTCGCTGACGCGCAATCGATTTCCCAGCAAAGCAATTTGCGATCAGATTCGGTTGTGTTTCCCTTGTGGTGTCTTAATGACGTTAAGAAGTGGAAGGGTTGCAATGATTCTGGTCGTAAGTATAGAAGTAGTTATTGGGAGATGACTTTCATATGGGTGCAGACAGCTGCCGATGGATCAGTATGCAAACTGTCGCACTATTGTACCCAAAGTGTGCAATCTAATAAACCATGAAAAGTCAGAGAAGTATCAGTAATAATGAGCTCCAGCCTCCAACACATTGACAAGCAAGAGTTAATCTTATGGTCATTTCGAAGACATTTTTTTATTTTCTTGTAATTTAAATGTTTCTTTGTGACAAAGGAATGTCAATACCGCAAATAAAGTTTGTTTTTTCTGGCCTTTAAACAATCGGTTTGGCCCTTTTCTGGCCTTTTTTAGCACTGTTTGGCTTTTCATTGAAATTTCATCTGGCAACCCTGTCAAGGATGTTGTATCAATAGGCATTTTTACATGACGCTGCAACACGGTTCTCAACACGTTATTAACTCACTTGATGTCAAATTTTACTGATTCACTACACGGTTGAACGTTTGATCGTACTCCTTATATGACGTTATAGAACTTAGTAGGAGTGTGGTGGATGACTGTGGGCAAACGTGTGGCTGTGGTGAGCTCTAAGCTTTTGTAAGTGCTCTTAAGTTTTGTGCTTGCCAGTAAAAGCGCATTGTTGGGTCTAAAAAACATTTCTGTGTAAAACTAAGAAATGTGTAGTTGGGTTTGTGCTCATCAAAATGGATTTCCGTGTGTGTGGAGAAATATAATCTAGCTCAGTATTCTTCATCAGGCGTTCCGTGGAACCCTAGTGTTCCGCAAAACATGTAGTGGGGTTACGTGAGTTTTAAGGGTTCCTCGTTTTTTTTTTTAGGGGAAATGATTGCTTGCTTCAGTTTCTTGATGCGTCATTATGAAAATTTTTAGATCACCGCGCCGCATTCAGACTCTAAGCAGGTCAGTTAGTTGTACAGGCGGTTGAATGCCGAAAAAGAAATATCGATAGTTGTTGCGTAACTGTTGTGCAATTACGAAGAACGTTATTGTTGCATCACAGTTGTACGATGTTGCCGATGTACAGTTTACAATAGAGAAGGCCCACTTGAACTTCTGCAGTTTATTCAAAAGTATAACCTTGGGAACTCTGTTCCAAATATAGTAATAATGCTGCGGATTTTCCTCACAATTGCCGTTAGTC
>JGI24022J15233_10004096_pt1 | contig 14874 bp, 7 predicted proteins | sample Ectturendosymbi2_FD_15233 | JGI IMG/M metagenome (IMG submission 15233) | reverse complement strand
AGGTCAACGGTCGTTTTCTCGTTTTTTGTTGGTGGAAGCGGAAGCGATAGGTGTGGAAGCGGAAGCGGTTGACGAAATAACCGCTTCCACATCCCTGGTACCATTAAATTTTTCATCTTGTTTGGCTTGTTTAAAGTAGGCAAAATAGCTTATTAAGTTTTACTGCTGACGAATAGCACGTATGCAGGGGCCCAACAAATTTTTAGTAATAATNGCGGATGCGAACATGAAGAACATATTATTATTGAATTATTGCCAAAAAAGTGCAATATAATGTTACACTGCAAACTAAGTNTCGGGTGCATTTTTGCCGCGCTCTTNCAAAATTGTCGCAGAGTTTGTTTCGCAGCAAACAACCTTGCAAAGTCGTATAAGAAACTACGACGCAAACATCAATGTTTTGAATGAAAGCAAGCTGGGTGCTTCATAAAACAAATGAAAAATGACCATTTTCATCAGCAAAGATTCAGAAAAATTTATACTTGAATATTTTGCTTATGATGAAAACAGTCGTTTTCAAACGTCCAGTATGATTTCAGTTTAACCAGCGGCTTGCGGTGTTGTTCCCGACCATCAGGATCAGTTTGTGCATTGTCTCCAATTATCTCAATTAATTTCGTGATCAAATTTCAACCTAGAAATGTTCTTTAAATGTCCACATCTGAACACTAAAATTCATTCCATACGAAGAGCAGCCAGCTTATTTTTAGATATTTTTGTCAAAGTTAAGATCTTTAGCTCATGATGCACCATAAATACCGAATAGCTTTGCTGTATCTCTCATACTAGCTTACATTGTGGAATGTCAGAGAGTAATTAAAATGCCTGAGGCAACCGCTCTCAACAGCGAAAGAGGTATACGCGTGACAGTCCTAATTCATGCCATTTCGTTGAATATGTTGCAGAATGAAAACAGTTGATAAATAGATATGGATGAGAAGAAAATAAGAAAGAGTCATCGGCCAGTGAAACAACCAACTGATGTAGAAAAAATTTTGTACAGGTAACTTTTTGCAATACTTTTCTGCACTTGCCGAGATTTGCAGCAGAGAAACAGTTTTGATTTCAGTGTGTTGAGAAATCCTGCAAACTTTGGAACAAGATCTCTTTAGTAAGAGTAATGCAAACCTTGGTAAAATAAGTATATGACATACAATAGTATGGTAGTTTTGGGGACGTAACCTACAGGCTCTTTTAACTTTATCTTTTATGGTTAAGGCCTGATAAATTGTCCTAAAATCCTTGCAGCTGTTGAATGAGCAGGAAGTACAAAGCTTGTAACTTTTCAGTTCCTGTTTGAGAGAAAATGTAACAAGGTGACACAATTTTTAAATGGTAGCCTGCAAACCACATTATTCGAGAAATTTAAACTTATAGTCCTAATTGACTCTATTAAAATTTATGGGCTAAAAATTCCACCTGTGGAAAATTAATTTACCAGTCAAGAACTATTTCCGGATGTGAATCTGATTACTATGACCCATGTGTGTGGTTACAAAATCTGTCCTGAAGAAAATTGAGCAATTTTAGGTTCCAGTCTGCGCAGCTCGTTTTGATTAGGTACATATTTCTTCATCTGAAGAATTACTGCTTTTGAATTACGTGCTGTTGGTGTTTAGCAATTCTATGCAACTTTAACCAACTTTATCAACATATAAAACTTTTAGCTAGCTTTGTGCAAATCCAAGAACATGATTTCTGAATAATCAACAAATTTACACTTCAGTGTATTATACACTTTCAGTAATTTTATATCAATTTCGACGACGGTGTTTGCCTACAGATTTCTTCTCAGCGTCGTATTGGGTTTCTTGATGGGATGCTTTGTATTTCCTTCTCATGACCAACGTTTCTTTGCTAAGATGTTTTACCACACACGCTGCACAATTAACAAAAACACCAACCCATTTCAAAAAACCACTGGAGGCGACCAAGCAAAGAATGAAAGATCTTGCGCTGACATATATATCGGTGAGCAGAATATTGAGAAATAGTAGCAGTTGTTCATTATTTATCCGCGTAGATTGGTTACCACCGCAGCTGTGTTGAGTAAAAGTATCATCAACCTTTGCTGCAACTGTGCATTGGGTGAAAGTAATTTTTGCCTGTGAATGGCATGAACGAGATTTGATTGTCATTGAAGGAATGATGTCAACGCACAGCCAACTCGACACAAGGACTGCGACAGCGTTTCAAACATGGGCGAAGCACCATCCGAAAGCTGTCATTGAAGTGTTTGCCAGCAATAGTGGTACCAAGGAGAAGCGTAGTAATAGTAACGTCATAAGAACGTATTTCAACGAAATAAAAATCATCCAGCTTCCAGGTGTTAACGATAAAGATTATCCACCACAGAAGAAAAGTTTTTCGATGATAAAATTCATGTATGATGTGCACATAAACAAGTAAGTGGAAGCACTGAAACGTAATTTTGAGTTTTTTCAAAATTTTAGAAAGACTAGACTTCCAGGAACTACCAAGCCGAGTTGTAAACGGGCCTGATTTTCAAGCCCGAACCCGTCACGATCCCGAAATCACAAGCCCGAACCCGGCCCGACATTTATTCTTAAAACCCGATTTAGGCCCGAAAGCCAAATTTACCGAGTGGGTCAATATATGTACAAATGCAGTGCACTGGTGATGTAACAAACTAAATATGACTAATAAATTCTCAATTAATCATTTTTATTGAAGATTTAATGAACTCGATTGCTTCAAAAGTAACTGGCGACAAAAGTGTTCGTCGTTGCGATAAATTTTTGTATGCCAGCCCAAAATCGGCCGAAAACATTTTGACAACTTTAAACCTGAGTCGGGTCCGAACCCAGCTCGACACGAAAAGTCTGGCCCAACTTACAAATCTGCTACCAATTAAGCATTAAACACTGCCATTTAAACTTGCAGTTTGTTTTTGTACATTAAAAATGTAACTTTTAAGTTTAAAAGCGCAATGTCATCTTTGAAATATACACAGGTGATTTGAATCCAAAAAGCAATCCACTGGTAAGTAACTTAGTTTATAGGTCATTCATTTGAGAGCGAAAGCAACATTAAAAGACGCAGCATCACTCTATTGTATAGTCTGAAGTTGTTCTATAAAATTTTTACAATCCATGGGATGATGATTGAAATGGCAAGTTTCCATTTCGTCGGTTTCATAAACTTGGTCGATAAAAGCGAAAAGCGATTTACTGTAAGGTTCGAGTTTTTGTCTCGAGATATGCGTTTCCTGAGAAGTGAAAAACTCATGGTCTATGATTAAAAAACTTACTTGTCATTCGTACTGAAAAATTTCTGATATAAGATTATATCAATATGATTTTCAGTTTTGACTGGTTTGTACGATTGGATGATGATGCCTACGTGGATATTGAGAAACTGGTCAGGTTTTTGCACAGTGTTAATTCTTCGATGCCCCTGTATATCGGGTGTGCCGGATTTGGCAAAAATAAAAACGACCACCTTTCAAACAACGATAATTATTGCCAGGTAGGTATTACGATTCACTGATTTTTGCCACAGCCTTTATTGAGAAATAGTCAGTAGCATGTACTTTAAAGCATACGCAACAAAGAGGTAGTCAGTGGAGAAGCATCCACAAACACTTTTCAAGACTGCCTAAAAACTAGTAACTTTCTTGGCGAGTTCTGTGCGATGTATTGTTGTTTTCATAATTATCATAATTTTTTTATTTTTTAGGGTGGACCAGGTGTTATACTGTCTAGAGCTTTGCTACGGATTATTGCCCCCCACTTGGCGGAATGTTTGCTGTCGCTTCTTACTGAGCACGAAGATATTGAATTAGGAAGATGTATTCATAAGATAGCCAATGTCAAATGCACCATGTCGTGGGAGAGCACAGAATTGTTCTTTCAAAATTACGCAAAAGGAAGCTTTGCACCAAACATCGCAACAATTGACAAAAGGCGGTTAGGTCTGAAATGATGGTCTTGTCTGTTTTCAATGATGGTATCGTCTGAATGCAATTTATTTTATCCATAGCACAGTCACAAAGGACGTAAGCATCTGAGGTTCAAAAATTATTTTTAATTTCACACACTGCGATTATTTTCTTTTTGTCTAGTTTTTTATTATAGAAGTCTTTTTGTTCTATTCGAGACTATGCTATTGAAATGGTCTAAACCTTTGATGCGCTTTTCCGGTGTACCATGGAATTTAGTCATTTTGGGGTGCTTTTTTTAATAACGTCAAACTTTTCTAGAAGGACCGAAAACTGTTATTTTTCCCAGTCCTAAAATTTCACGTTCCACTTAGGTGAAGCACAAGACACAAAGAATAGGTTAACCATTCACTCTGAAATGTCGTTATAGCGTGCATATTTCCATTTTTTCTGTGCTATTGTTGGAACCGAATACACGACTGCAACGACAGCCCAACACTGAGACACTAAGACCTCACTTACGCATGCCTTCCCAATCTGTCGTTAAAAATTGACTGCAAGATATAGAGCAGTGATTCTTAACCGGGGGAGCGCCTCCCCATGGGAGCGTCAATAGATTTCAAGGGGGGGGTGCGTGAGCCCTTATGCGCTGGGCAACATGGAACGTTTGATCGATAAATCAACCGATAAATACATTTGCTTATACAACTTGTTTATTGTCAGGGGGGCTTGACACAAAGGACAATTACTCAAAGGGGACGTGGTAGAAAAAAGATTAAGAACCACTGATATAGAGAAATTCACTTAAATACAAGCGNTTTTTGGCATTTATGAAAGAAACAAATAAGCAGNTGCCAGTTTCATACCGAAGCATCCCTGATAGGAAACAAACCATTTGTCTATCGTCAACCTTAACCTCTGCAGAAAAACAGAGACGAAGTTGCCTTCTACCAGATGGCAACCAAGCGCTATGTTTAGCTTACAAAGTAGAAGCAGCATTTTCGAAAACAATTTTCGGATTTATTTTTGGGTTTAAACAACCTGACATTTTGCTTCAGCAAAAGAAGCCAATCTTTACAAATAACCACGTTCGAATCAACTTGCCATGGCTTTTAGGTAAGTCTGTGCTGCAAAATTGTTCCAAAGTACGTATTTCCCTCTATACGTGCATTCATTATTCCAGAAATAGGTTTTCAGATATGTGTGTTGAGTTTGTCAGAATGAGAAGCAACAGACTGCATATGCATTTCATAACCTTGCTTCTAACGACAGGTCTTCACACTATTCACTGAATTTTCACAGCGATTATTCACTTTTTATCGCATGTTGCTAAACGTTTCATGTATTGAGGTCGGGTGGGGCAGAAAACAAGTGTATAGTAATAAGGAGTATAGATGTAATCTTTAAAAAGGGTTATTACACTGTTGATGATCATATTTTTTCTGACATTTTTCAATTTGATTGTTGATTGGCACGAGTTAATGCTGAAAAGCGTTTAACAATTCAGCACAAATCAAGAGGATCGCAATTGAAATATTAGTTTTCTAAAGGATTACTTGAAATGAGAATACGCACCAACAAAACCTTCATTTGAAATGAGCGCAATACGTGAAGGAAACAATATACCGTGTAACTATTTCAAAGACCAACATTTCTGCTGCAGGTTGTCTACACAACTTAACTGGGAGTCCACAAACAAAACCGGTTTCATACAACATGCATTACTTGAGAGCTTAATAACAGAGACGGAGACGCAATACTGCAGAGCAGGGTCTCCAAACATTTTGTCCGAGGTCCACATAAGCAAACGACTTGTTCGATTTTGATATAGTGGGAAAATCTGGCTCCAGATGGAACAAAGACCTCAGATTAAGGCAACATACCAGCTAAGATAGCCTGCAGCGCAGTTACACTTAGACAACTGACATTCACCTGGCTGACTTACGCAATGTCATTGTTTCGGTGTATGTTACATTCTTCAAAATCAACAAATTTTTCGTAAATATGTTATTTTTTCATTATTGATAAAGTGTCCTTGCAGACCGGATGAAATGGCTTGGCGGGCCGGATTTGGCTCGCGGGCCGTAGTTCGGCGACCCTGCTGTAGAGTTATACTTCATTTGTGTTAAAAGCAGTACGCATCGAGCAAGTTAAGTTTTAAACTGCGGAAGAGAATACTTTACAAAAATTGAAATCGGGTTATTCGGTATACTCCACAACTTCGGTTTGCGATGTTCTTTGAATAAATTTTTCTGGAGTTGCAATGTACATTGCAAAGTTTTGTTTGTCAAGGATTAAAAAATAACAAAGGATGGACCTTCTTACTCGCTTGGCTGCACTTGACAAACTTTAACTTTATCACAAATTTTCAGAAAAGGGAATAATCTTCCACGCTAACAAACTTCCATACCATCAAACAAGATTTCACTCTATGGTTTTAACGAAGAAGATATCGAACCTTATAAGCAAAATTTCAAACCTCGAGCTAGAGCTTAGTCTGGAAACCCAAATTGATATTAAAGACATGGTGAGCATGTTTTGCAGTATAATTAATTTACTTATCCGTCATTTCCAGAAGAAAATGCAAAAATTGGAATTTGATAAAGATTCTGATAAAAAAAATTGGAATTTGATAAAGATGCAAAAATGCAAGACTTGGAATTTGATAAAGAATCGGCAACGACCAATTAGAGATGCTTAATCAAAATAATGTGAATAATGTTGACTTGGAAACTCGTTGATGGATTTCAAAGATTTGTTGCTAAAACCTTGCGTTTTTTTACTAAGTATCAGTAAACACTTGCATTTTGGAAGTCTAGTAGAGCAACTGATCTTCACCTGAACAAATTTTCACCAAGCCACTGCGAAGCATTTCAGAACACGGCAATGAATGCCCGTTGGTATTTTATGATATCAGTTCTTTTTGTACCCAGGGACATAACGAGGTCAGATGGCGCCGGGGCAAGAAGCAAGTTTGACGCCCCCATGTTCGAACCTGACCTCTTTCGGAAGGATATTTACTGTATTGAAGAAAGTACTTGTGACATTTTTTGGAAGTTTTCGGCGCCCCCGTAGTAAATCGGCGCCCGGGAAATTGTGCCCCCCTTGTCCCCCTCGTTATGCCTCTGTTTGTACTGTATATTTTTTATAACGTCATGAATTTGTCTTTTCAACAGGAGTTTGAATTAATGTTAGAAAGTTGTTTATGTTACAGTACAATACTTTTACCTAGAATAATATCTTGCTCAAAGTCGGTTTACTTGCATACGATATTTGGCTCTTAGTAAGCAATAGCATATGACACGCGTGTTTGACTTGCAGTTTATTTGGAAACCGTTGAAAAGCAATGTGTATTAAGCATTTTGTTTTAAAGATTAGATATAGAATTTATCAGCAAAACGTAGAACCAATTTTGCCTTTTCAAAGCACCTTTCAGAGGGACACAGAAATCACTGGAACGCCATAATTGGAAACAACATTTTCCTTTCTCAAGAAAAACTAGTCTCCCGCCGTACACCCGACAGATTAAAAGCAAGGATTTTTTCAGCTACCAATGCCTCACTCACTGCAATGAAACGCAGTCATGGCAGATTAGCTGGAGCATCGTTGGTACAAGGTTATTACAGAATTGTTTCTCCACTGTCAATAGATATGTTCATTCATATGTCATGCGACTACGAAAAATCAAGCCGAAAAGGTCGCTTCAAAATGAAGATCAAAACTGCGTCACACACGCGGCAACAGCTTGTCAATAAAGCTACATTCTGGTCAGAAACACCGCTACAGTTAAATGCTGTGGTCGCTAATAAATGTATGCTCATGGAAAAGTCTAGCAGAAGTATTGTTGGAGCGCAATCGGTTCGCTCAAACGCAGTTTGTCCTCAAGTTGCAAGTTCTGTTCCAGTAAACTTTTTGATGGCTTTGAGCGGAAGGCCAGGAAATTTTTTTCGATTCATGCAAAATTTTGAAGAAACGTTTTTAAAATACGACGAATACGTGAATCTAATCATTGCTTACTTCCCGAGTGAGGTGGATCAAACCAACACTGAGGTTGATGTGGAAGCAGCGCTACAGGATGCTTTAAATCTGCCCCACCCAGACATGAAGCCGATACAATATGAAGATGAACATTGGATTAAATCAAATATGAGTTTCATGCAAAAGAAATATCCGGAGTCCAAAGTACGCCTTTTAATCATGGACAAGACTTTATCATTTTCCCGTGGAATTGGCTTGCAACGTGCTGCAGATCATGTTGCAAATGAAAAAGAAATCCTTTTCTTTTGCGATGTGGACTTGGTGTTTAAGAAAAAAATACTGAAGAACATTCGTAGAAACACTGTTTTAGGAAAGCAAGTGTACTACCCTGTCTTTTTCAGCCAGTACGACCCTTCAATAGTGCACACAGGAGAAAAATCATCTCAATACTTTCGTTACGAAGAACTTGATGGTTACTGGAGAAGTTTCAGTTACGGGATGGTATCCATGTTTAAGCACGATTTTGCCAAAACAAGGGGATTCGACCTGTCTATAATTGGCTGGGGATTAGAAGATCTTCATCTGGTAAGTTTAGACGGTTTCTATCCTGGCAGCAACGTAACGAAAGGTTATAGCGTATTTCCCAACCTTTTCAATCCACGAAGTCTTTTCCAACCAGTATAAATCTTTGCGGTCTCAAGATAGACTACAAGAATAGGCCTAATGGAAACACTAATTTTAGCAAACTCGGTTTGTTTAAAGCCCACATTCACAAATTTCAACGAGAACCTTGTCCCTGAGTTGTTTCACAAGTTTGTCGAAATTAGAGTTTGTGGTCATCAGCGCACATCTGGTGTCGTCTTCTGATTAAAGTTGGTTTCGGTCCCTGGCCTTAACCATAGCTGGTGTTGGCAGGCCAGCTTCCGACACAGATCAGAGAGAATTGGATCCATTGACTAAACATTCGGTAAAAATTGAGTAAGAGAAGCATTTTTATTTTGTCTATCCACAGCTGTCGACCTTGCAGCTCAATCAGCTGTTCCGCAGTGCAATCCATATAGCGCAGGCACCTCAAAGGACTTCGCACCCAGTGAAATGTTTTGTTGTAATTGAAAAGGATACATATATCCAACCTGAATAGAAATGTAACAAAGAAAGATTGGGCGAATGCAGCGAAAATCAATTTCTACCGCGCTACGTTACTACAGGAATAAACTACTCCTCCGCAAGTAACTGGACGATCGAAATGTCTTCTCTTTACCTGATGCTCTTTAAAAAAACTCAAAGTTTTGGTCAGTGCATCTTACATGTTTCGACACAAGGTGCCGATGTACAGTAGTTTAGCTTCTTGAGGAAGCTGTGAGCTAATTAGACTTACACACTGTGACCGGACTTCACCGTTTACCTCGATTAAAGTAAATCGAAGTTTCAAGTAGTTGTCATATGCAAACGCCTGCTTTCGTTTAGCCATGATGAACTAGTATTTGAGGGCATTAAAATCAAATTGTTTGCAATAGTCAGTGTACGTGCGGACTCGCCCAGAGTCTTCTGCGGACTGATTTTAGTCCGCGGACTCGGGCTGGGAAACACTAGGTTATATTCTTCAGAATATAGTAATAAAACTTAGCATAAATTGTCCAATAGTAATATTAAAAGCATGAAAAGTATATTTTTGTAAGAGGAACCTCACATATACTATTTGACCTGAATAAAAATTGTTTGTTGAAGTAGACCGTTAAAAATAAATTTTTAATTAATTTTGTCAGTATACTTTAATTATATCAATAATGATTTTCTCTTTATATTTTAAATTTTTATCATCATTTTGAGCAATTTTTTTAGAAAGCAGTTTTCGCTTTGGATTGTTATAACATGTGTTTGAAAAAGAAACCAGTACACTGGAGCTGGAACAAATGTTACATAAAAATTGAAATCTTACACAAAGCGTATTTTTCATTTTACCCGTTCATAACATTTTCACCATACTTGCGCATATCGGCCTCGGTTCCTACGCCTCAGGCCAAAACTTTTATGTAGTAAAATCGCTCGTAGCTCAGCAACTATTCTTTCTTGTCCCTCATGGATATCGTCTGAAAAATCTTAAGCAGCATTGATAGCTAGGCCGCTTCTGCTTAATGCTGAAAGTGTATTCTGGTTACTCTTATCTTGAAAATATCTGATGTGATTCACTGCCGATAGTGTACACTCTACGATACATTGTATACTACATATTAACCCATTGTCCAACGGCACTTTTAACTTAAGAATTGTTACATTTCAGTTAATTTCTTTTAAGACTTCTTCAATTTTTCGCAGGCTGATGAAATCATCAAATTAAAGATAAACATTTTCAAAAGTAATGAACCTGCTGAAGTGCATGTTTACCATGACAAACTCTGCGATCCATCTCTTTCCCAACGCCAACGCACGGATTGCGTCAACTCACGTTCATCTCATTTTGGACCAAAAACATTACTGTATTTTATGTGGCTTGCTCAGAATGAAAATAACAGAGAACTGAAACCGCAGTGGTGATCGTTTGTATGTTTGCTTTCTGCTTGCGTTTGCTTCCTGAATGAATACTTTGTCACTGTGCTTTCCAAAATCTGATTTGGGGAGAAGTCAAGCTTTTAAAGAATAAGTAAACAATTGTAGCAAGCTTTCACTCTTACGTCGTATGTCTGACTCATTGCTTCTTAAAACATGATATATTTAACGCGATTTATCACGGAATTTTTGTGATCACAGTATTGTATTGTATTGTGTAACGTCTTCACTCCCACACGCAAAGCGCGCATTGCTTACCTACAGACCGTGACAATAAGTACTGGAGTGTTTTGGCACCCTTTTAAGAGAGAAGTGGTTTAAGCGTCCTTTCATTTCTCACCAATCAAATATTTCAATCCTCGACAAAATTACTTCAAAACACGAAGTTTTTGAAAACGCTTATTACACAAGAGACCTTTTTATTGCTCTTTTTCAGAGCTAACNTTAACTGTTATCAAACCCCAATTATTGAGCACCTTAATGCACACTATTAATTAATCGTGGTGCATACCAATATTTAACAATGTTTGATATATTTTTCTATATTTTTGGCGTACCTAAAAGTTTCAGTGCCACCTGCTCAAACTAGCAATCTGATGATGATCAGAATACACCAGTTTTCATCGCGTTACCACCAAACAGAGCGTGCTTGTGTGTGGTAATTCCCAATCAAAATCCGCCATCCAGACCAGATTCGACGGATAAGAACTTGGAATAAAAACTGCAACTATAACACAAAGCTTTGCAACTTGGTAGCATGTGCGTCGGAAGGGGGGAGCAGAGGGGTATTGTTCCCCGTGGATTTTGAAATCTTTAGCAAAAAAGTTTTTTTCTTAGTCTCGAGTATGAAAAAACAAATTTCACCACTTTTGGCTCCCCTAGCAAAGTTTTGGAAAAATCCCCTAGTGCCCTCCCCTGGAAAAAATCATTCCGACCCCCATGCTTGGTAGACTTGGTTTTAGACCTGGTGCTCGTCAATTTTCTCTTACTTTGTTGCTTAGTAAGTTCATACTCATGGCAGGAGAGGCTAACTTTTCATAAAAATGTAGACTCTCCTCATCTCTTTTGCGTATTACCGAACTTTTTCATTCTGCGCGTGGCTATGAAATAGTCAGGAGTGGTTGATCCTGGTTCCTGGTGCTACCAATTAGCCGTTTATATATTAAATTTATTCAATTTTGCATTTCACGATATCGAAATAAGCAGTGATTTGGGGTTTAATGACCGGAAGTGGCCCGTTTTCAAATTTTGTTCTTTCCACTTTCAATAACCATGCTCAGGGTTGCCAGATAAAAATTTTAATAAAAAGCCAAACAATACTGAAAAGAGACCAAAAAAGCTAAAGCGATTGTTTAAAGGTAATAAAAAACTCCAAAGTTTATTTGTGGTATTGCCATTCCTTTGTCACAAAAAACATCTAAATTACAAGAATATCATAGAAAATTTCTTCGAAATTAAGTTTAAGTCTTGTTTGGCATTGTGAAGCTCATTACTGATGCTTCTCTGACTTTTCATGATTTGTGAAATTGCACACTTTGGATACAGTGGCACCACAGTTTGCATACTGATCCATTAGCAGCTTTTTGCGCCCATGCGAAAGTCTTCACCCATTTGTTCCAGTACTTACGACCAGAATCATACGAGCACTTCCTCGAGGCCATTGTCTCATTTCTATCGCGGAGACGCAGACCTGTCTGCAAGCGTTGAGCCTGCATAGTGCTTAGCCTTACAACACACTGCACAGTGTGCGCATATCTGGAGATTACGCAAAAAAATTATTTCGAATCTGGCATGCCTCAAATCTTCTCAACATCAGAACGGGTGCGTTAGCCTAACATAGCATTTATAACAAAAATTTTGCACAGGTGTTGCTGAAAAAATGGAATAACAGGTATTTTTCTACAGAACAAACTTTTTCAGCGTAAAAAAAATCAAAAGGCCAAACGATACTTTTACGGCCAACCAACTTGAGACAAGGCTAGAAAAAGGCCAAATAAAATTTTTTAGGCCAACCAACTTGAAACAAGGCCAGATTTCTGAAATTCGGCCTAAAAAGTTCAACCTGGCAACCCCGACCAGTGACCATGCTCTGCAGTGCTAAGATTAATAAACACGTTTTTTACATTTGAAGCTGGTGATCATTTTAAGCAAAAGCTGCGATTATTTTAGCTTTGTTAATCCANATTAAAAGTTTAAGAACCGACCCAAAGGAACTTATTAAAACCAGGTATAAGTTATATCTTCCTTTTTCGGTGAAGACACAAATTATATTATTTTTAGCTATCTCGTGCGCCCGTAATTCCCAAAAAGGTTAAACCCAATTAATTATATATCCTTGAAGTTGTGCGCTATGACCGCCGTGTCATTACCTTTGAACTCAGTTATTTACCGCGTGTGTTTTTACCATTTATTCGTAGCGGTAATACGAAAACAGAACAAAGGAAAATATTATGCTACAAAAAACAATACGAATCGCGTGTTAACCAAAACAGATCATTTGCACTTGCAATTAATTGCAGTGAATCGCACGCAGTTACAGCAGGTAACATTAGTCAGTTCCTGCCACCAAAGTCACTACATTCTGCTCAGCAGTACGACCCTCGTCGTGAAATTAACATTGACCATCAAACGATCACTACCGGATTGGATCGCTTTGTCGGTTAAACCTATGTATACACACATTTATTATTAGCACTGCGATTACTGTATTTTTATTGGCACGTTCAGCTGCAGGGTTTTGCAGTGCCACGACTGTTTCATTTTTGTATTTTTTCATTATTTTAGCTTTCTTCCTGTGTGATGTAGTATAGTAAACATGTTAGCCAGGGCCACAGCAGCCCAACTCCAGGATCCCTCAAAATGCTTGCAGGGGTCCCCTAGTGGTGATTTATCAAAAAAAGATATCAACGTTATGGCACATTCCGAAGCCGAACGGTATTTACAACAAAATATCCTAATTTTTTTCCTATTTCACTATTTTTCTTCTACTTGAATTGGAGGGTTCATGCTTAGGCAGGGGCGCAAGACATTCTGAAAATTTACATTTAATTCACAACACAGCATTTGCAAATTGTGCGAACTAATTATGAAATTATCGAATACTTTCCTGCAAATACCCACAATAGGTTCGTAGTTTGCAACTAAAATTTTTTGAACGAGTTTAACCGAAGGAATTGGGTCTTAATCATTGTCGACGATCATTTAGAGATGTTGTAATTCAAATATTAACAAAAATTTGTAGGAAATCACAATTAAGCCTATCGTTCAAATATGAAAACGCTGTTACCGAAGGAACAAACCTGAGGCCAGTCAGAGCAGTGCTCCGTCGCCGCGATGAATGTTCTTTCATTAGCGCAAATTGATGAACTTTACCAGGAGCTTATGTGAATGTCGCTTAAAATGCATGCGCATCGTGCTTGTAACTGGCCAAAATACGCATTAATAAACTTTTCTGATGTCTAGATTTGTTAAACCTCCTGGTGCATGGCACATGTTTAGATTAATGACATTTGTCATTTTTTACCTCAAATATGCTATGAATGTTAACAAATATAGACAAAGGCCTACGTGGACATCAGCATGTTAACATCCATAATCCCCCAACTGCACTACGCTGTTGACACAAGCTTAGCAACGAATGCTAAATGAACTCTTCTAACTAGGCCTACACTACTAACTCCATCTTGCTGTCTGAACAGCAGGCTGCGCAAATATAAACTTTGGTGTCAGCACCAAAGGTATCTTGTTTCTATGTAGTACAAAATACGAGAAGACTATCTGCACTAGGCATAATACCGTTTTTCACAACAATCACTGCACAAAATATGTTGATCAAGTGGAAGTCTGACTTCTGGACGTGTNCAACTAGGCATAATAAGCTAGCTTCACGTTCAACATTCAAAGCAATGCATGCTGGCGCTTCAGGCTCAAGCCTCAAATACGTTCATTACCTCACAAACGTATCAACAATGATCAGGCGATTTTAATCTTGATAACAGCCAGTAGCGGATTGAGGGGGGACTGACTGGGCTACAACCATGGGCCCCAACATTTATGGGACCCCAGTCCCTAAGTCGGTGAAAAAGTGTAATGTCTAGTTGTTAGAAAAGACCCCTTTCTGAGTTTCACCCAGGGGCCTTATACAACGTTAATCCGCCCTTGGTAACAGCGGCAGGTAGCCTACTGTTATGACTATAAATTACAGGACAGAACAGAATACTTTTGACAAAAACTTCAGTGATTGACAAAAACTTCAGTGATTTCTACTTTTTCATATTTCAATTTTGGGGTTGGAGTTTCGTTTTTTGTGGGCTAAACTTATAAAAGTCCCCGTGGCGACTGGACTGAATTTCGGCCCCCTGTGACAGTGTAGGGCCTCCCAGCTGGGGGGTATGGAGGACGGATGGTACGGCTCTGATTTTAGCACATAAGGTATTTCTTTAGGGTTT
>JGI24022J15233_10004093_pt1 | contig 14875 bp, 3 predicted proteins | sample Ectturendosymbi2_FD_15233 | JGI IMG/M metagenome (IMG submission 15233) | reverse complement strand
GAGCGTAAAACGTGCAACGAGTGGTCCAAAAGATGGCGTGCGAGTGACGCACGCGTCACACCAAACCGGTTCACAAAGCAAGGATGTGATACCGGTATAAATAAAAGTATACGTTCAAGACAGGTGGTGTGTATTTAGGATGAAACGATCGATTTCACAGCTTCATGACCAACACGACCAATCGTAAAAAATGTGAACCTGAGATGCGAAAGTCTAAATCACTAGAAACAACAGTCGTTTGTGAAAACAACTCTGGGTCTTATTTCACGGCGAAAAGCATATCGCGTTATAAGTTTCGAGTGTTCCGTTACCGAATTCCGAGTGCGAAGAAAATAGCCGATGAGTTTGCTCGTGAAACACTAGGGCCGTTTGAGCTTTTATTGGACACGCGCGCCACATTCCTGCCCTGCGTATCGCAGAACAAACGCTTTCGGCGCGTTTCTGACTCTGCCGCCAAGCCAGCTTCTTTAAACGACTGATTGTAGCTCATGTCTGGTGAACAAATGTCGCGTACGCCGTAGGCGTAGCCAGGGGAGCCCAAAGGGGGCATTTCCCGCAAAATTTCTTGCGTATCTTGTCGTTTTGGTGCTTCGAGAGCCGGTGTCTCAAGCCAAATACTGTTCCTCGCTCAAAGTCAAAATACTTTGCCCCTCCCAAAATTTTAGACCGGCTACGCCACTGGCGTATGCGATGGTTGGATGCGTGGACAGAAAAACCGCTGCGAGGGAGATGTCCGCAATCGTTCGTAAGCCCTGCAGCGAACATTAGTAAGCGCTAAAGCGAACTCGAATCAGAAAGCAAACATTGACTACAAGAAAAGCTCCACGAGTAATAAAATTTGCCTTTCGGTCATGAAGCACGAAGTCGTTCAGAAAATACGCAAACCAACACTTATTCGTTTCCAAAGTGCCTCATCTTGTCTGTTCACAAAACCTGTGACTGCTGAATCGCTGAGCAAAGAGTGACGCGCATCAAACATATGTTCGGAGAAGCAACGCCGTTGTCGCTCAACGTTACAACGGCGCCGTTCGAAGCCACTGCCCACACAGCAGCGTTCACTCTTGTGGCGTGAACTGAAACCTTTCCGCCTTCGGCAAACAGACGGGATCCAATGCAAAGAGTGCGAGCGATTTATACTTCGAGGCTGTTTTCGTTAAACGAGCATGCTGGTTCGCCCGAATATTGGCGCGGACACGTTACGGCGTGGGTTTTAAGATGGAAAAGAATCGAAAAACACGAAGGACGGTAAGTTTTGTGTCAAAGCTCATGTCGACTTGTAATATCAGAGCATGCAACGAAATTAGCCTACTGAGGAACTGAGCTCGCTCAGCGCGGTCCTTCAAAGAAAATCTTAAAGTAAAGTGGTTAATTATTGAGAAAAGCCACAAAATTGAGCTTNTGCGTCCCGGGAACAGTGGAATATTCAGGCTGGTGACCACGAACCCAAAACCAGGATATTCACAGAACGATGTATTGCGAAAGCATTCTTCGGTTTCGCATAAACTTACAAATGCTTTTGGATTCAAATCAGAATGAGCTTCATCGCAAATGGCAATTTGTTTGTGTTCTGCCGCAATTTCTTTCGACGGCGCTCAAACTATTCTGGGTCTAAAGCAGGGGTGGGGGGGAACCTGCGGTCCGCATCAGAATTTTCGTTACCCAAGTAAGAACACAACATCGCGTCAAAACGAAGCTCCATGATAAGCAGGTACTTAGATATTAAGTGCAGAGAAGTCACTCTTCCTCATAGTTAGAAAAAGGTAGAATTTTAGGATAAATTATATTGATTTTGCGGCCCGCCAGCGATAATGCACAATACGTGCGGCCCGTGATAGTCAGTAGATTCCCCCCACCCCTGGTCTAAACCTTGGCAGCACGAGGTGCACAGCATAGCTTGGAGCGGTAGTTCTTGACCTTTTCTCTGCCACGCCTCCTTGAAGTAACTTCGTTTCGAGTCCCTTGACATAAAATAAGTTGATTTATTGATAAAACTTTACATATTGCAGAAGAGCGCGTAAAGACCCGCGCCCCCTCTGCGGAGGCGTGCATACCCTCTCCCGGTAAAAACCCTATTCTGAGAGATCACCCACCACAAAGCTGGGGCTCGCGGCGCCGTTGCCGACCGAAAAAATACCGTGTTTATTGACGTTCCTAACATACCCAACTGAGAAGACCGGCGGTCAATTGAAGCGCTGGCCACGAACTGCGAAATACACACGGCAGGTTTAGAAAGCAACCACACAACGCGTGAAAAACCTTGAATCTTTGTCCGGTGGTCCCGGCCGTTGATGAGCGTTCGGAGCCGGCGAGGTCGACCAGGTTGATCCGGCTCGTCTTGCTCGACTCGTGCGTTTCGCCTTCAAGCTCTTCCGTCTGACGTTGGGGGAGGACACGATTAGAAGAAAAGTGCGGAAAGCGCTTGTGTTTTAATGAATCAGACGCGAAATTGTACGCGCTGTGCGCGTGTCTTCGCTCAGGTTAACCTTTAAACCTTTTGAGTGCTCTGCTGAAATAACGGTGCAAGTCCGCGGCAAAGCGAAATATTTGAAATTCTATGGTTTTCACCAATTTTATGAAATTTGACATTTTTCACGTGGTCGCCCGGCTGTTGTTAGGGGCAACCATCCAAAATCGGTTTTAAATATGTTTTTAGCTGATTCGCCAGGATTTACGAAATCATTTTTTTTTTATTTCAAAAAAAAAACTTTTTTTGCCCCGCCGCAATCAACAGATACAACGCTTTAAACACGCGCAAAGCCTTCAAGTCTTTCTACCGCAACGAAAACAGCAGCACGTTTACGTCTCTGACCCAACGCACGCGAACTCGCACCTCGGTCTGGATGAGTGTGATGGTGAAAACCGAATGCGACCTGCTGCTCTTGTCGTTCATTCCCGTTGCGGCAGTGGCACGCTGACGGTTCCCGACCTCCAGCCACGACTGCACGTCGCCGAACGATTTCACCGAGAATCTGTCGAGACAAGATATTAGCGCGCGCGGGTCGACACCGAAGAGTCGACACCCGGCATAACATAGCTAATGCACCACAGTTTGGATGGATTTTGAAAAACACCGAAGTATATTGTATTTTTCTTTTTCGGTAAGTGTCAGTGCCGGTGTCAAGCGAAATTTCTGACTTGCGAAATCGCTGGCTTCCCGCCATCGGCGCATGCGCAGAGCGGTATTCCAGGCAGGTCATGCATTTCGCATGCGCTTTCACATTTTTTGTTAGTATAGCTTACGGTTAGAGTGAGATAGGTTAGAAACATCGCATGGCACCGGGCTGAACGAACCGCAGTGCTCGTCCATTGTATTTCAGGTGCTGTTGGTGATTTGTAAGCAGCCGATTGCGACCGAGTTGGACATAAAATAACAGAAAAAATTTCACAATTTGGAATGAGGTTGTTTTCAGCAAGCTGGCAAGTCGCTTATTGTTTCGGGACGGAATGAATTAGAACTTCCTCGCGCCGACTCACGCTCTTCTAAAACCTAGTTTCTTCAGATATTCTAAACTAAAATCAGGGTCTGTGCCCGGATGTACGGCAGACTACATACTGTCGATTTTTCCACGCCTGCACATGACAAGATTACGCGATGTACGTCATTGCTATGCAGACAACAGACCTGGATAAGCCTTCCACGTAAGGTCCATGTTCAGGATGTTCTCGCACGCGGAGCTGAAACATATCGAGTCTTTTGTCAACAGCAACGTACTAGGAGTGGGAACTTTATTCTTGTAACACTTCAACTGCAAGGCGGCACGGCGAGACTACACGGCAATCATGCGACTAAACCACCGAAGAACTCCGATTTCAACATAATAAGTCCGACATGATAGCTGTACCGTCAAAAAGCATAACTTTTTAATAGAAAACCGTTTCAGCAATTATCAAGCTTCAGGCGAGGCTAGCGTGAAGTTCAAACAGCACAACATCTTAAAAACTTTTACGACCGATTCNCCCCCGGAAGGTTTCTTGTGATGTTTTTTTTTTTAAACAAACTCTACGTCTACCAGAGACGTATCGAGGGGGAGCGCAATTTCCCGGGCGCAGAATCATTGCGGGGGGGAGTCCCGACAATGTCGCAAGTATTTTCTTGAACAGCACACATTCGCTTCCGAAAGCCCTCAGGTTCGAACACGGGGGTGCCAAACTTGTTTTTTGCCCCGGGCGCCATCTAACCTCGTTACGCCCCCGGTCCCTGCACCAGCACATGCTCTTCAAACGCAACGCGCGTTTTTTTAATCTCCCGCGCACGCATTCGGAAACAAACTTACGACTTGCTTCACCGCTTCTCCGTCCTGCGAAATGACGCCAGAAACGAGCAGATCGTGAATCTTCTCGTTGTAAATTTCGAAGTAGCTCATTTCGATGCGGTGCTTGATCTGCACATTAAACAAACAAACATAGAGACCGTCAGAGTTCAACAAGCCTGTTGCATGTATGTCGGAAAACAGTCTATGCAAAGTAACACTTGCACTATCTGCAGCAACCGTCTTGGAAATTTTTCAATTAAGTTAAAAATCATCGGGAATCCAAACAGGGTTGAAGCCGACTGCTACGGTGTTATTTTTAAATATGAAGAAGTTATAACATCGTCAAAAAGTTTCAGTTATCGTGTGCAGGTATGATTGCTTGCCTCATCGAGGTGTAAGACGTCGCACTGTCACGTCATAAACCAGGGGTTCTCAATCGGGGAGGAATTCCCCACCAGGGGGGAATTTTGTATTTAAGATTTTGTTTAAAATGTAATATAGTTTAGCTTATCAATTGCGAAGAGTTTAGCTTCTTTTCTTAGTGTACTGATGTAAAAGTGTTCTTTACAAACTAAATTTCTAAGGGGTGGGGGGGTTCAGCTGTGAATAACGGTTAAAGGGGTGCATGGGATGAAATAGGTTGAGAACCACTGTCATAAACGCTTAGTGCAACGAATCTGCAGAGTACTGCAAAAAGGCCCATACTTTAATCACTGCGTGAAGCTGGCAGAGATTACGTGCTTGACAATCATCGCCGAGTTTTTTTTTCCCGGCGAAGAAGCAAAAGGTGGGGTTGGCAATTTTTTTGACAACAACAAATTTTTTTTCTGAAAACACTTTATTTTACCTTGCATCGTACTGCAGGTGGTAGTAAAACACGTTCAACGACTTACGCATTTATTCGTCTTCGCATGAAGGACTGAAAACAAGTCGTTGCAAAACCTGGGAATGATGCCTGTGTCTTCGCCAAGACCCATAATGCTGCAATTAAAAAGCACAGGATAGGAGTGTATATCTGTCACTCAGTTTCTACAGGGTACCTCAACGGAATCACGTCATCTTTTTGCGATAGGCTGGGACATCATTTGGATGTTGAACCAAACTTTCAAATTCAGAATCATTTAACTTCACCCTTGAATTTTCATTGGTTTGTAGAATTTACCTTAGGAGTTGCAGGAAGAAAAGAAAACAGAAATATGGAAACAACAGGACATAAATCAAGCCGATAGAATGTCGATTGGTGCACCTTTTTCAGAAATGGCGCCAATTCCAGTAAGTCGTTAGGAAAGAAAATGGTTTATGAGCTGTGCGCGAACACTTCTAGTGCTTCCACACAAATTCCTTTAACCATGCAGGGGTGGACAAACCTGCTCTATGTATGAGCCGCATATCGTGAAAGCCAAGTTACAAAGAGCCGCAAATATAAAAACACGAATTGGTTTGCAATCTACGCTTCTGTGACATCATAACTCTTTTTGGAACGACTTGCAAAAGTAATACTGTACGGCACGCTAGCTACCACAGTAACATTTTACAATGTTTCTACACTTTGCAATAGAAATAAAAAACTAATATGTAATCTTTCGAAAAGCTCAAAGAGCCACACGCAAAGGTTCGAAGAGCCGCAGTTTGGCCACCCCTGGACTATAGGATGCAGAAAACACGATGAGCATAATCAATAAGCGTGAAGTTCCTTAAGCCAAGTACATTTAATTTTCAAATCAGGACTTCTCTTAAATATTTTTTCTGTCTCGCATGCACGGTCTTCTTTTTATGACCCGCAGCAGGCACGAGACCAGAACCTCATGCTTGGGAATGGGGGATGAGTGTTGACTGTTTAACCGTTCACGAACTTATAGGAATTACCTGCATAGCAGCACGAACGACGCGCCAAAACAATAACTTCCAATTTTTATACGAAGCGAGGTTATTTGAGAGCTTATGATGCCAATACGTAAGCTTCCTTGAAAAAACAAAGAAAAAGCAGGCACTATATTTTAGCATTCTGTCATTAATTAGGTAATTAGTGAAACTTTGCGATTAAATCAAGAGAAGCTGTAGTCATAGTTGCGGAGTCAGTATCGGAGCCGCAAGGAGTAGGAAGTTTTTGGGTGGAGTTGGATTCCTAACAAGACTAGGAATCGGAGTCGGAATTTTTTGTCCGACTCCGGTAGTCCAATTGGATCAATTTTTGCATCACACTCCTAAGTTGGAAAAACCTGTTGAAATGGCGCAAATTTCTTTTGAAACTTTTCGTGAAACAAGAGAATTCTTGCTCTGTACCACGATTTCCACTGATTGCTAGTCGCTACAAAATTTGTTCAGTTTTGGCGGCTGCAAACTTTCGGCAGCTGCAAACTTTTGGCGGCTGCAAACTTTTGGCGGCTGCAAACTTTCGGCGGCTGCAAACTTTCGTTCACTTTATATTAAGGAGTCAGAGTCGGTGTCGGAAATTTTGGAAAGGTCGGAGTTGGAGTCGGACATTTTACATCTGACTCCACAACCCTGGCTGTAACAAAGAACAATTTTTTCAAGTTTAAAAAATATCACCATACGTGTAGGACTTTCCACTGCCAGTTTGGCCGTACGCAAACAAGCAAGTGTTATAGCCATCCAGCGATGCTTCCAAAAGAGGATAAGCAAGTTTCTTGTACACCACGGTTTGACAAGCAAAATTTCCTGCACAAAGTAGGCACAGTTGACAGGATTAATATGAATGCCTAATGTAATGAGGTGGTTCGTAATACCTAGTACAAAACCATATAATTTCTAATATAACTAAGAAATAGCAAGAATGGTTCTGTTTATAAGAAAAGCTCTTGATCAAGATGAGAATATCAACTCTGCTCAGAAATAAGAACAAATTTCGTTTTCAAAAGGGTTTATGTCAATATTTTTACACAAATACAGGATAATCAGCACATGATTTTCTTGAAAGCAATGTCAATTGCATCCATGTTTGGAAAATCTTGGCTTGCTGTTAATTGAAATTAAACAGGTATATAATTGTTAATACAACTAAAAAATTAATTATAAGATCTTTGCAGAATAACTCAGGATGTCATGCACTTTGCTGCTAACAACAAAACATTATTTAGTGTACATATGTTGTGAAACCTTGGTATAGCATAGGATATTGACAAAAGTATAGCATTGATACCCAAACGTGCATTCAACTAATGTTCAGTACACTCACAATGTGCAGACACTACAGAGTGGTCGAGCTGCAACAACTGGATCACATAAAAGTTTACCTTTTAGAAAAAAAATTTTAAATCCTGGTTTGGAAAAGGATTTGTGACTTTCACTATTTCCCAAGCTCACTATTAAATTGTGATCAGCAGTCGAAGAACTGATTGTAATGATCAGGCCTAATCTAGATTTCACACGTCTATGATCTAAGGTTGTTCAGCAAACACGTAACTACGGTTTAAAAATCTGTGATCCTGATTTTGGGAATTCCTACCAGGATTTAATTTTATTTCCCAGTTTTACAGTTACCAGGATTTTCCAGGCATTGGCTTTATGCCACCAAATCAAAAATATATATGTATAAAAAAAGATTCATTTTGGATTTTGGTCTTCACACACTTTGGCCAAAGATTGCTTTGTGCTATCCAAAACTGCATACAACAAAAGAAAAACACAGTCTGGTTAACTTCATGTGATAAATTCAAAATTCGATTGCATTGTCAGAACATGATGAATATTTTGATGATGCCCAGAAAAGCATTAATACAAAACAAAGCTTTTGGAAGAAAGCTAGGACTCTGTAATCAGCTGTTGGTTTTGGAACAATAAGAGTGCTGCAGCAGAAGTTCAAGATGAAGAGGGACAAATCACTGTGACTAACAAGTCAAAAAAACAAAGCCTTTTGGAACAAGGCTTCAGGCTCATATTGACAATTCTGCACATATTCACTTCAGCATGTCATCATGTCAGCATAGGAAATGACTCTGAGCAATAAGCAAGCAGGAGATGGCATTGCTACAAGCTACTGGAAAAAGACCAAATAAACTGGAGCACCTTTACAATGCTTTGCTAAGCATTCCGCCAACCTCAGTTAAGGTAGAACAAGCTTTTTCTGCAGTAGGATAATAAGTTACCACTAAAATTCGTTTGTGGCTGAGCAACAAATCAGTCAGTGTACTGGGTTTTCTACTGAGCTATACTAATAAAAATGATTAAAACAGCTTGATACATTCTTGTTTTGTTGATTTTGGATGCTTAATCACTTAGTTGTTATGTACAATAACCCTGCTTGATTCCACAGATCCACTTAGATTTTCTTAACTTTCAAATAATCTGGGAAACTGAAAAATCTTAACCTTAATCATGTTCTAACACCGTAAAATTTAATTCAGCACAATAGCACCAATTTGCTATAGAACATGTACTTACCACTAGCTTTGTCCACTGACCAAAATGAATAGTCATAGACAAAAGAATGGACAGATCCAGCACTATCACTTGCACTAGTCTCATTGCCATTCACTTGCAAACAAATCTGGGCATTCAAATCAATTTCCCTGCCATTTAAACAAAATACATTTTCAATAAATAAACAGAAACCTTTTGGTTAATCAGCTTCCTTGATCCAAAAACTACAACATAAACATACTAAAGACAATACAATATTGAACACATTTAAGTAACTGTATAATGTTAGGCAAAAAATCATACATAGTGGTGGACAGATGTTTACAGAAAAGTAATTTTATATCAAACAATGCATCATGAGCCGCAATGAAACATATACAGTTAGAAATCTATATATACTGGATCTTTTGCACTTTCATTACTGCACCATGTGGATCGATAATTTTGGTGAAAGCAACCAAATATACTGGGTGACATGGATCCACATTTCAATCATGACTGCAGTGACTTCAATTAGCTTTTGATGTGCTAGTGACAATCAGCAGTCAAATTTGATGTCACCAACATTGCGTCTTGGCCATTGCAATAACATGGCAGCTGCCTTTGACGCGTCTGCTAAATTTGCCACAATTTAAGGCAACTGCAGCCAACCACCCAGTAACCAGCAGTTTTTCCTGGTCTGATCAACTAGTAACGAAAGTGTTAAAAACAGTTGATCTGTATAAGATTTAATGTCTACTCAGGGTTTTTTTAAGGAAAATGTTAGGAACCCGGTTTAGATATGTAGAGACCCGATTTCTCTGATTCTAGGGACCCGATGATAATTTTCTTTGATTCTACGGACCCAAATCGGTTCCCTAAAACGCCTTAAAAAACCCTAGTTTACTATTAATGGTAATGTCAATGCAACAAATTAAATACCTCTGGCTCAGTGGACGAATCCTGACTGCAACTGTGACACCGAAATCTTCAGCAACCACCTCATCCAAACCTTCACCTGAAGCAATGTATTCATTATTTGGAGAAAGGGTTTACTTGAAAACCAGGCATACACACATTTGTTGTTCACTTAACAGGCATTTGTAAACCAAAATATACCGCTGATACCAGTTGCTAAGCTTTGTCTGGAATAACCATGTCCAATGATCGATTTGGAATGAACATTAAGAGACTTTCTGCTAGCCCTTTCCTGAACAGTAGTACCAAGTGATGTAGTGTTGCCAGACTGCAAAGAAACATATTAAAAATGATTTTCAGTAGACATGGAAAGTTATTGACGAATTTCAAACAAGGCTATTGTGTCACAGAGAGATGGCTCAAAACATCACAACAAAATGGTGTGATACCATGTTTTCAAATTTTCACTTCTAAGTCATAACTTCTAACTTATGCTCAGCATAACAATCCAAATTTTTCCACGCAAGACTAAGAGGCTTTTCACATATGTTTAAATTTTCTATTAGAAGGTATGGTAAGCAAAGCAATCAAGCCAGAAATATAAAAATAATTAAATATCTGGGAAAAATTAAGATCCTAATCAAAACATTGACAATAAAACTGTTAAAACTATACTACATTCAATAAAGACCATTTTACAAGCATAAATCTTTTGCTTGTTTGTCCTTATAATGTTGATTGCTTCACTATTGCACAACACAGCCAGAATTTTAGTCTTGAGCATATGAATGTACATCACAATTTAACCATCTATCTTGGGCTTGCAGTGATACATCTTAGTATACACTATACAGCTATCATAGAAAATATTTTGGACATAGTCAAATTTGCAACCAAACAGAAAAGCTATGAACCTTTTATACCTGAATGTTGTGCACCATCTTTCGAACCAAATCATTTGGAATCTTTGATAAAGTTGGGCTGGCTGTCAAACTAGAAGACTTCAAACTACTAACATTAAGTAGTGATTGTTTTGTTTGAATTTGCTTCATTGAATGAGTAACTTTTTCAAACGATACTTGACGTTCTACTTTTATGCTTGGTTTTACATCCATCTTCCGCAATGCTTTTGCTACATTGCTGTGTTTGACATCAGCTGTAGCATGCAGTCTTCCTGCTTTACTTGGTGAGGACGCCAAGCCATCAGCGGAGTTACCTAAAACCATAGCTGCTGTCGAGCCTCTTGACTTACTAATTCCATTCTTTTTGCCATTTTTACCCCCATCTGATTTATTAGGTTTAACTCCACAACTTTCTGAATTGGGTTTTCCATCAATCACACATCTGCTAGAAGGATCTTTAGCTGAAGATTTTGGGCAAGTTTTTAATTTTTCCTGCAAATTTTTATCATCAGGTAGTTTTCTACGAAACAATTTGTGGTCTGTTGAACCAGCTGAATTTTCCTTTCCCATTGATTGCTGTGGTTTGTAGTCTGACTTCAGTGCGGTTTTTAGTTGTATTTCATCCTCTTTGCAACCTTTGCCATTCACCATGCTACCACCTGCATTTTTCTTGTTTGCCATTGTTTTTGTGTTTAGCAATGCTGCTTGTCTTGTTGTCTTCGACATAGCTGTTTCCTTTTGCTAAGTTAGCTCAGGTAAAGGTAAAATGCAATTATGTAATGTAAAGATTATTGCACAGTTAAGTTCTTCAATAGAAAATCCATGGTTTCATTTCCTCAGTCAGTTCATATGCTTTTCAATAAACAGAAAAAGTCAATACACAGCAAAACATTTCATCAAAAACCTATACCTTTATGAACCCTGCAGAATAAAAAACTTGTTTCCACAAGCTACGTAAAAGCTTATAACATAGTGAATGTCTATACTTCAATGAATATTAAATGTATAAATATACATATTATTGAATATATCACATCAAACATCAAATGTGGTACTGATAATCACTTCTGTGGTATATACTAGTTACTCAAAACAAGTTACAAAGCATGTGTTTTTGAGGAGAAAAAATACTAGAAGAAACTATAAAAACAGAACAACATTTCAAATAAGTTAACCAGAATGCTTCTACAACAGCAAATCACTTTTGTTCACTTTATTTAGTCAATGTGTTAGTGTAATCTTGTTTTTCAATGTCAGCTAATCTTAGTAAATAAGCTTACGGCATTATTCTAACTGATTTTCAGCTAAGAAATTAATGCTTTTTCATTTCTTGTATTTACTTATAGCAGACTCAAGGATCATACTAACATTTCAAACAAGCATCTCCCATTATCAAATAAAAAATCTATTAAAAAAGAATAAGAAAATAGAAAAAAATCAATACACGCAAATAAATCATATTTGCAGATTATATTATGTGTGTGAAAAATAAAATAGACTGAAATTAAGTTACTTAGTAAATCAGCAGTTTTGTTTACTTCAAAAACTTTAATACATTAGTATTAAACTCAACATAAAACAAATAACATCACATGATAAAGAAATAAACATGACTACTACTTTTTCAAAATAAAATAAATTAAATTATTAGGCTTAAACTAACTTTGAAAACAATAATAACCTTAAACTTTTAGGAGCATTGTTACATACCCACACACGGTGGGTCGAAGTACACAGTCATCACACCCATAGTTTTATGCATGGTATCAAAAATGCTGTTGTGCATTACAAACAGATTATAAAAATCAAGTAGGTAAACATGATACAAGCATGGGTATCATGCAATATTTGTTGATGTTTTTCTCACAGGTAATTAATGTTGTGTATTCTGTACAATGAGTTTAAACCATGTGATACAGACATTCTGAATTGCACAAAGCAAAGTGATACTACTCAGAAATAGTTGCATTGTATGTAAAAGCACAATATCAATTGCACGCAATTGATTCAAGACAGATTTCTAACAAGCTATAGAGGGTAATTTAAGATAATTCAAATGACAGAGATGCAGAAAATGCAATGATTGTTGATATCACAACCGTAACTATTGCAACACGCTACAATCACCACCACGCTTTGTGTGATGTGTCACATTAAATGCAATCTTGAAAATGTTGAACTATTGCTGTAATAGTATGACAGTAAAGCCCAAAAGGAAACCAATTTCAAAATAAAACTGATATTCACTAATATTTTATGAACACATTTTAAGATTTAAATTCTTAGTTAACCAGTTTTTGTACAAAAATTAATGTTGAAGTCTAAGCCACAGTAAAAAAAATATATTATTTGTAAACTGAATTACTTACAGCATAGTCAAACGGGGTAAAAAAAACAAAAATTTTAAGTTTGCAATATCTCTAAAACAAGCCAAGGTAATTTCTTGGTCTTTTGATAGAAGGTAGCCCCATGCCAAAGTATACTGCGACATTGAAATTTTTTTGTTATCCTTTCCCAAAGAAAAATTATAATAAAAAACACTAGTTTTTCTTTACCCAGGTGAAAAGGTAAAAAAAAAATTTTCTGGGTAAAAAAACTATTGCTGTTTCATCCAGATCTGCCTTGGTTTTGTACATTAAACGTAATCCACATTTTTGCACAAACATTGAGCCATAGACTTGCAGTGATTTATTCACAGCATCTTTTCATGCAAAAACAAGAGATTACAATGATCACTTCAGTTCAAGCAGTCTTGAGCAGGTCATCGGTAATATTCTCCAGACTTGCAGAGGTTAGCAAACTTTTTGGACACCAAGCTCTCCCTCAAAAATTAAACAAGCCTTTCCTCTGCCTGCATCTGTAAGTATTGGCTGGTCTGGGCCATGAAAACAACTTATTACAGTTTTTTAATCTTTCCAAAGTGAAAACTGGATACGGTTGTTTAGACACTGGCACATGTTTTCTTATGTAGAGATCATCTATTTAGATCTAAAGGCCTACTGATTGGAAGTACAAGTCTACTGCAGCATACAAAACTACGCTTGCTTAACACAAACTACTTACACAGGCCTACACCAGACCATGGTCGAGATATGTGTTTTTTTTTAACTGGGGGAAACATCTCCCCACAGAAGAGTCAATAGATTTCCAGGGGGGCATGAGCCCTCAAGGCTCAAGTTACAGCATACACGGCCATGCTCCATAATATGCAAAGTATTTGAATGAGAAAGGGTTTCATCCGATTTACTTATTTAAAGGCAGGGGGTTGAAGCAAAGGACAATTTTAAGTGAGGCATGATGGTAGACAAAAAGGTTAAGAACCACTAGTCTGGAGAGAATCCAAAAGGGTGCCTTGTAGAAGATGGATATACGTCAGTAAGAGTAATGGATCTTTGCGGTTATAAAATGACGTAACCAAAGTCACGAAAAACAATATTTTACAGTGAGCAATGACACCACATCACCTGTAGTAAGAATTATATTTCCGGCTAATCTAGGTCAAATTTCAGCCACTATTGCTCTCAGTCTCATGCGCCATGCCAACAAGGTTGTTACATTAAATTGCACAGAAAAAAATATTTTTCTATTGCATCTTTACCTTCATTTCTTGTATGAAGTTTTTTCTATTTCAGTTACATCACCACACATCTGTTAACAATATCCGCACTGACGGACATCCATTCTTTACACAGTACCCTCCAGAAAAGCACTGAAGTAGCCTTCAGGCCTACCACAGCCTGTTAAACTACAACAAGAACAAGACAACGAACAAGCCTGCATGACAGAGGTCTTACTGGCCTCTAGTAGTAATACTACTACTTAGAGATCACGTAATAGTATAGCCTAAACTACACCTAATGGTGTCTACAGTACCGCAGTCTAAAAAATACAATTGAATTACAATAACAGTTACATTTGTGAAATAAATGGGTAGTTTACATAGATAAGCTATGGCTTTTTGTGAAACTATACCTTAGAACTAAATAATTCTCTAGCCTACTAAACATTTTTTTTTTGTTGTTTTGTTTTTCATGTACCTAATACTTATTGAAATCAATAATGATTATATATACTGCTAATAATAATACTGTAACCTGTTCACATCCTTTACTCTTCAACTTCATTCGGTGACACCATGATTGCATCTGGCTGGGAACAACTCATCCATGCAACCACTCAACTACGGTCTGTGGGTAAATCTACATTTCTTCATGATGTTTATTTATAAACATTGTTTTCTGCCCATGCTACTTGTTTTTGCTATGAAATGTTGTACTAAAATGCCTTGCCCTCTGTCTCATAACCATTATGATTATTGCTGCTTACTTCCTTCACCTATATCATGCTTGCATCACTTGCTCATCTGTACATGCCTCATCTCTTCACCCATTGCTTACCCACCATCATCTGTGTTATGTTGATGTCTATTGTGTTTTTTTATTT
>JGI24022J15233_10004091_pt1 | contig 14877 bp, 10 predicted proteins | sample Ectturendosymbi2_FD_15233 | JGI IMG/M metagenome (IMG submission 15233) | reverse complement strand
CATCCATTGTTTGGTCACAGCATTGTTGTGAAGTATGCTTCATCTCTCTTACAGTAGGGAAGTCGTTATGAGACTTGACTACCAAATATTCCTGAAATCGCCCCCTCCCCCTTAACCTTGCTGTCTGGATCCACCCCAGTCGAGGCTTCTCTGACACTATCGTCCTTCATCAATAGGCCTACCAATATCAGCAAGTTGGCGAATATCATCCAGTGTTTCGTCCGCCATTCAATTTCTGTTTTTAGATTTGACTTGCTTCATATTGAAAACTGCACTCTTACACACGTATATTTTCCAAACATCCAGTGCATTTATAGTGCAAAATCTTTCAATTTCGGAAATCTATCTTTGCTGACCAAATTCCGGAAACTCTTTACAGTCTGGTCTAGCACCGTTAGTATTATGCATTGTTATTGAAAGGTGCTATGCTTGTTCTAAGTAAAATTATATGCAACAGGGATGGGCAAATAAATTGGCTTGGGGCCGCTTTGAAAAGTCGCGTTTAGCGGATTGATAAATAGATTTATTTAGCAGTATTGAGTTAATTGTGCCAGATGTAGTCTGCTCGTCAAGACAACGAACACCGGGGCACGAAAAATCCCTGAGTTATCCAGACTTATTCCAGCGGAGGTCCGTGCCTATTCTAATTTGATTGTAAAATAAATAAATTAAACAGAAATGGTACACAGAAAAGGCTCTATTCATTGTTCTTGTACAAATGCACTTTATCCAGCGCAAGCAATTCAGTGAGACAAATATAACCTTACATGGTTTTCAAACATTTCACATTTGGAGATTTTTCCTGAATGCTTCTGCAGGCCACTGAAAATGCTGTGGCCCGCAGGCCTGCAGTTGTTCCACACTGATCTATACTTTTCAATAAAGCAAAGAAATAAAAAGTGTAAGCCGCCCTTGATTGTAAGCCGCATGAAATGATGGAAAAACTTTATAAAATATGGTACTCAACTGCATATACAATTACTTGCGAGAAGAGAGTTATGTATAAACACTACAGTGTATTCTTACTAAGAAAAAATATTTCCACAGGCTAGAGAGTGACTTGACAAGTAACAACATTCACCCAAACAATAAACGAAAACCAAAGATTGCAAATAAAAACGCCAGAAAAATAACATGTCAATACGGACAGCCAGACTGAGTTTGAAATGTGCTTTGAAACTTGTCATGATTTTCATCTACATTTTCGAGTGTTCTGGTTAACGCCACTGTTTTAACGTTGTTGCTTAAGCTTTGCTAGAACAAAAAACATTCAGTCACGGCGTTTTAACTGACACTGCCATGATTCTTGCACTTTTTTCTTCTAAGAAACTGACATTTTTATCTGCCGATGGCATTACAGATTTCGGCATCATGCTAGCTAAATACTGCAATCTCGTTTTCTGCTCTTTCGTTCTACAAATCAACTGATCAAAAGCTTTTCAGACAGACCATGCAATAACATGTGGTGGAACTGGCTTGACTAGCTTAATATGTTCATGATTTAACAAGAGTAGTAACCATCGGAGGAAAAGTGCGTTTCCACCATACATTACTCTTTATGACCAAACAAAGGTCACAGTTCGGCTGCGGCTTCCTCCAGACCGCACAAGAAGTAACAGAATCATTGATACTGAACAGCAACCACAGCAGAACTACCATTGCTGCTATCACGCAAATAGTATCGTTTTCGCCACATTTGTGCAGTAGGCGTGATGCACGAGTAGATAAACCCATGCCAAAAGAATGATTATTAGGAAAAGTTACAAGCAAAATTCACATGTATTGCATTGAACAAAACCGAAAATATTCATATTCAGTAGCAATTGCTAAAACTGGCAGAAAGTCAAAGTTGCAAAGAAATCATCAATGATACTCAATGTAAAGTCGTAATAGTGTTTGCATTTTAGTATCTCTTTTGAATCACAACAATTTTTTAAACGAATATTTTAATTAAAAATGTCATCACGGGGGGCTTGGGACAATTGCCCCACCTTAATCTAGCCCTGAATATATCGTACGCCTGCTCTCAAAGTGTTAACATAATGTTGAGTTTACAATGTCAGTCTGAATTGACATTTGGATGAAATGTGCAAGAAAAATCTTTTTAACAGCTTCTGTTAGAAGTAGATCTTTTAAACTTGGTATATATTTTAATCTCAAATCAAAAATCTGCACTAATTTTGCTGGTGGCAAGCCTACTGCAATAACTTTCTTTGCCTGCATAAACAAAAAAATTGCAGATGATTTACATGCTTGTCTGTACGACAAGCAGATAAATCTTTGATAGTTTGTATAGCTGCTTTTCTGGCCAAACAAACTCACGAAAAATTGTACCATTTTAAAGCCTGCACAGTTTCACCATTTGTGAGAGGCATAATTCAGTTTCTGTTGGACTTTCTGGTGTTTTAGTACACTTATCTTATTTTTGTTGAATGGCCAGTTGGAAGAGATGCATTTCTGTTACCATTATGCGACAATACACATTTTAGTTTAAACTTTTTTGGTACTGCCTATAAGCACCACTCTTATGATTATAATCATTCATTAAGGAAACATAAGGTATGCAATTCACTATACTGGCTTAGACTTAGCCAAGCCATCAACTGTAGCAGATTTGCTGTGTTCTGGTATGTGCAATTTAGCTTTGAAAATCTGGTGCAACAAAAAGAAAAAATTCAAGTATGAATTTATATAGTGCAAAGATGGTATAATTATTTCAAAAATCTGGAAGTTTACAAACACAACATAATGTTCAATATACTGTAAACAACGTGACCTCAACTTTTATTAATTAGCATGTTTGCATGGAATAGTACCCTTTTGCTGGCTTTCGTTTGCAGCTACAATTCTTGCATGTTATTGTTTAAAATCAACTGCAGTAGCAGTTAAGATGTAGCTTTGCTTTAGAAAGTACTATCATTTGGGTACATTATGTTGAAGCTAACGATTCTTGACTTTTTAAATTCAATTTTTAATTTTATGTTAATGTAACAATGAATAATAAACCAGAAATACATTTTTAGGACAGGTCAAGTGTTGTGAAGCATGAGAATATGTTTCAAAGTCCTGACAGTGTTGTATCAGACCGCAAAATTAGCACTGTATTATAGGTATTAAGCAATGTTTCAGCTTTTCAAAGGTTTACAACAGGTAATGTTGATTGAAACTTGCTTTGTGTTTATCAATTTTTCAGAGCACAATTAAACTAACTTTTTAAATTATAGAAGTTTCATCCTCAGGCAAATTTTGTGCAATGCTGAAAGTGTTTCAAAACCACTTTGCTTCATCAGTTTGGTATACTGGCATTCTATCCAATGTTAATGATCTGCAGCATAGTGCTTTTTGGACAGATTGTCACTGAAGATGAACAAAACACATTTTTAAATTCAAAAAGCTTGCTCTGGTTAAATTACAAAAGGTTACAGACATTTCATTATGCCATTTTGTTTAGTTTGCTTAATAAATGTCNTATGAAGGGAGTTATGACCCAAAGGGTGGATCAGTGAAGATCAACTGAAGGCTTTGAGATTGTATGTATTGTGTCAGTCACATACAAACACCTCTTTGAAATGTGTGAAGCACAATAATTTCCTTTAAAGATTGAATAACAAAGTTCCCCACATTTTAATGAACAAAATTAAAAAACGAATTGAGAAATTTTATTAGGTTGAGAGCTGTGTGGATTTTGAAATTCATTGAGTTTCATATAGTTACTTCAAGTAACTATACCATTTGAAAAGCATTTGATTGGTCAGGAATATGGTTCTGAATTTCCTGAATAGCAACCTCATCACAACCAGACTGAGTGTTTTTATCATGAAGTCATCATGCATTTGTAATATAAAAAGAAATGAGCATTTTCTAGCACATGTGTAAAAATATGCAATTAGTTGCCCTCTACAAATAAACAGTGGGATCAAATGTAGACCTGATGTTTCAATCACTGAAAGTTTTTAGTACTTTCTTTTAAATTGGCATTTATACTATAATTTCTCTTTGTGCCCACAGGAAGGTCAAACGTTTGTGCTGCTGAATGGAGATCAATCTATAACATCACGCGTTATAAAAGGTTAAGGTCACTCAAAATCAATATTATTAATGCATGTTAATTGGAAAGAGATGGTTGTAATACAGAAAGAAAATCGTGTTTAACTCTTTGGTGTTCGCTAGGATTCGGGGATATCGGAAAAAAATGCCTGAGCACACGTGGCTTTGCGCGGGAATTTCTCCGGTCTGGTATGCTCTACAGACCTGGTAAAAGTCTCAAAAGACGCAGCAAGTCTTCTAGTGTGCAGTTGAAAAAACATTTTTTTGCCTGGGGGGTGCGGGTTTTTTGTGAGTGATGTCATAAGTGGAGGACTTTTTGGCCACCTTGGCCCACTTTGCCTGACCCTGGGCGCCAACCGTTAGGTGGTAGTATTTCGCTGAAGTTTTTAATGGAAACTAAGCTACAATCCGAGTCGTTTGATACTTTGGATGACCTGCTGAGGTTTTGGGTTCAAAAGTTGTGATGTAAGTTAGTAAAAATATTTGACTAATTAGATAATTAATTAATTTGTTTATATTAGATCATAACTTTTGAACCAGAAATGCTAGAAAGTCGATCAAAGACTCAAGACTCGAGCCTAGTTTCTAATGAAAACTTCAGCAAAACAGCGAAATACTTTGGCCTAGCAGTTGGGCCCTAGGCCAGGCAACATGAGCCACAATGACCACAAAACTACTTCACTTATGACGTCAGTCACAAAAATCCGCACTCCCCGACCAAAAAATTTTTTTTCGAGTGCAATCTACTAGACTGGCCGATCCGCTTGAGACCTTGAACAGCTCTCTAGCGCAATTGGCGGAGGAGCTAGGACATTGGTAAGGCAACCAAAAACTGCTGTTTTTTAGGCTGAAATCGAAGTACGAATATATCGTAGACCGGCTCTCAAAGTGTTAAACATTTGAACAACACATAGGAACTGCTTTAAATGCATCAAGGTGTGTGCATTGGACATAAGGAAAGTCAGATTTTACATATGTATATGTGCCTGCATGCTGGGTTTCATGCTAGTTAGTGGTCATAATCAAGCTGCAAACTTAAAAATTTCGGTTTTAAAAGCTGTACTGCTTTAAAAAATTGCATTAAAAATGAAAATCCCCCGTTAAATTCACCAAAATATTGTTGTGACATGTTCATACTACATGGTGCAACAACCCAAAGAGTATTTTTTGCGCATCCACTTTACAGTGGGTAGTCCGCAAGTCCTGGAAATCAAAAAACACCATGCAGAACACAGCTTTCAGCCACAAGTGTTAGGCCGGCTGCAGTGATCATGTGTTGGTGAGTACAAACAGGAAAACATAATTTGGGTTTTGGGCAAAACCCCGCACGCAACTTCACATACGTGTAAACCATTATAAAATTCACTTCACTCCACTTTACGTCGCTGGAGTGTAAACCGGCCTTAATATTTAAAATAAAACAAAACAATGGTGAAACTGTTGCAATAAGTAGTTTGGTATTCTTTTGACCTAGTCATTGCATAATCACTAATCAGTGTCAAAAAAGCAACATCAAGCAACAACATTTGCAAGCTTCCACCAGACATGTCAACATGCGCAGAATTTTGGACTTTCTTGTATATAATAGTATGCATTGCATTTGTTCATTTTATTACATTTATGTTGGTTGAAAGCACCACCAATACAACACTGACTGTGATATAACTATCGGAAAATACCCGATCGACCAAACTCCATTTCTTGAAAGATGAAAAACTTGAGTTTCTTTGAAGATACTAAAAATGGTCCAACAATCATAAGATTGCACCACTAAAACCATCACATTGACTTTCACTCCAATTAAGAATATTAATATAAAGTTGTGATTAACCTTAGCCTAATTATTTCTTACCGCGAACTGACACAAATCCTCCAACTGTATGTGTTATTTTAGCAAATTTGCCTTGAATAAACAAGACTTCATATAATATTCGGTAGAGCATTGCCAAAACATTTTTTGTGTGCAAAACACATCATAGTCCGTTATGTGTTTTATAAACATTGGTTCATAACTTGATGGAACAGTGGAACCAAGAGTCTTCACCTTCAATTAAAAAATGGCAGCTTCTATTTTGCCACCAAGATGATGGCAGCAACAGACTTGGCATAAATGAAACAAACATAAAAGATAAACCCCAAACCTAACCCTAATTGTAGCCCTAATGCTAACACTAACCAGTAACCCTAACGCTAACCCTAAAGTTAATCCTCACGCTAACACTAGCGCTAACCTAACCTTACAACAACATCTAAGCATAGCTGTATAAAGTAAAGTTTTGGAAAAAAAAGGGAAGTCGCCAAGAAGGTGAGAGTTAAACCAAAAAGCAATGGCATAGGCTACTAGACGTGAAGTATAACTGCTGCGCTACGAGCAGCACTCCGATTGACTGCATGACAAACTGACCTATTTATTCAAATTGCGTCATGCGATGCGACCAAATGTTCTGCTGGAGGCACAATAGTATGTACTTTCCACGATGGGTGTAAGCAAGGAATCGATCAGCAAATTTTTAATGGGAAATCGATTTCACATTAAATTATGCATCCTCAGTCCTTATTCAAATAGATTCTATTTGAATAAGGCTATTTGAATAAGGACTGAGGATGCGTAATTTTACGTGAAATCGATTTCCTATTAAAAATGTGCTGATCGATTCCTTGCTTACACGCATCGTGGAAAGTACATACTTGAATAAAGATATGTGCAAGTTTGAATCATCGCAAGAAGACGAAAGCAGATGGCAGTCGACTGATTCCTCGAAAGCATACAGAAACACTAGTGCTTTTAAGTGTGGAGGCACAATATTAAATTGTTCAGCCGATCTGTTGCCACCAGCATCTTGGCGGTAAAATAGACACTACCTTAAAAAGTACATGAAAAATGACTGTTATGAGATAATTCATGTAGTAATTAATGGCTAGCAAAATTAAACACAGTTAGCCGTAAGTTGCACAACGTGCTTATCATGTTTTTCAGTCAGTTCAAGTGCTTTACTGTGATTGTAGATATATAGCTGTACTGTGTTCATCTGACTAACTAATGACATAGTATATCATTTTATCAGTACAGTAGGCTAGGTAAGGGATAACTAAATAACTTCTACTACTATAGCAAGTAAAGTTCAGCTACCCCCATCTTAGCTAAACTAAAAATTACTGCCACCTGCAGTTTGAGTTTGCTAAAATGTCTTTCCATTGTGTAACTAAATAATGCCAAAAGTTTGATTGCATAGAAAGTGGCTGGGTGAAATGTTTTGCCAGTTAACTGAACATAAGCAAATGCATTCCACGTCCAGGAAGTTTTCATCGACTACCAAAACGATGATGAAGCTTGTGCCACACATGGGTGGTAGAACCTTTTCAAAGTGAGGGGCACAAGTGCACATTGAAAATAAATTATAGCATATTTTGTGGTTTCACTTGGCAAATGTGATGTCACAATCATTGAAATATGACGTAATTACATATACACCGCATGAAGGTTTAAATTACACCATTTTAGACAAAACTACACCACTATGAAATCGTATCGGTGAACCACCTGAAATACAAATAGGCTGTCACAGGGGCGACCCTGGTCATTAGCGTCACTCAGGCTAATCATACGATTTATTCTGACTGACTGAATAAAACCGTTCGACGCTTTCGTCACTGAAATTTGCATTTGCTTTTATTCTGGCTAGCATTATCGTTGCCCTGTGACGTTATGTTATGTAACAATAAATGAGAAATTCTCATGATAACTTCTCCCTTGTTAAGTAACGTACGTCACAGAGCAATGCTAACATCACAGTGGCGGTTCTTAGGGGAAACCTGGGTAAGCCATGGCCCCTCAGGTTTTTGGCTGGCCCCTTAGTTGGCCTCCCCAGTTTTTTGCTTAATTTCACATTCAAGTTCGTTTGATTGACATATACAGCAGATAACTTTCAGCCAGCAAAATTTGAAATGATTTTAAGACTTTCTGGCAACGGTTTTGACGATATTCACAAGCCTATGTTGGGTTTGGCAAGTTTAATCATAGCAAATCAATCTTCATTACAGTGGAAAATCACCATGCAGGAGAGCAGTGGCGTAGCTAGCCCAAAAAATTGGGGAGGCCAAAACGTTTGATTGTAGGCAAATAACACTATTTTGTTTGGAAAAACGCCTCTCAAAGCACAAAATGACTATATTTTCAGAAAATTTGGGGGTGGCCATGGCCTTTTTAGCCCTCCTGGCTGTGCCTATGCAGGAGAGACACTTATGTTGGCCCCCCTACTTTTTCCTTGGCCCTGCAGTGCCCCTCAGTTTTCATTCTAGAATCGCCACTGTAACGCCAGAAAGTCATCCGTTCATTTACTAGGCTCATTCATATTTGCCGGAGTTGCTGGACAATTCATCGTTCGTTTGAAATTACTCTCTAAATGGAAACTGTCCACTGGATTGAACTTCAAATCCAATGTTCTTTACAAATCCATTGCTTTAAAAAACATTTAGTACATTCCAATATGAAATATGTTTTAAAAAATACTTAGCTACATAGGATAGCTGGAATTCCAAATTGAGCCCGAGTAAAGCGCAAGCGAACGAAGTCGTGAGAACGCCTACTACGAACGATATTGTTTTATTCAGGTCACCTGTAACAGGAACGTGAAAGGCCAGACATGGAACAAAAATATATGAACAGTGACAAGGCCCAAAGAAAAAAGCCCAAGTTAACAACTTAGTGAAGTGGGACCGTGGGTGGTGGAACAAACATACAAAGCAAGCTTGCGTTCTCCGATATAAATCGTATTCGAAAACTCGGGCGAAGCCCGAGGAGCCCATATGCTCGAGTAGCCACTGGCTGTTAACAATACAATGAACACAGGTTTAAAAAACAGGCAAAATGACACAGCATTGATACCTGTCTTAAACACATTCAAAATCACAATTTTTCTTCATCTAGAATAGAGGTGGGCAAACTACGGCCCGCAGGCCACGAGCGGCCCACGAGGGCATTTTGTGCAGCCGCAAGGCAGTCACACATAACACATTGGAGTCTATCTTGAAGTAATGTTATCGATTAGATTAGAATTATCAAGTTTTTTTTCCACACATTTTAGTCGAAAACGCATTTTTACTCAACCGGAAGTGACTAATTTTACAAATTACATTTATTTTATGATGGCTCATGTAAAACTTTTTTTAAGGTTTCAAAGCGACTAAGCTATAGATGTAATATATTTGTAAAGTAATACGAGCATGCGGCCCTAGGTAGCAATAAAATCTTCAATGTGGCCCTCCGTAGAAAATGTTTGCCCACGCCTGATTTAGAACACAAAGAAATCATGACCAAATACTCATTCTACAACTGCATTACTAGATACCGGAATACAAAGACAAGACAAAACATACATAGCAACTAGCAAGTTGTCCGTAAGGATGCTAATTGTGTTGCCAATCCAGAAATATAATATAGCTATTTAGCGTTGCCAATACAAAAACAAAATTAAAATTGATCTGTCAAATATTTCAATTTGCGTATAAGATTCAGTAAAATTACACTATTTAGAATGGTGTTAAAACACTTGAAAATAAACAAAGTTTTTAATGGTGTGGCACGAACTTTTCCTACATGCAAGCATAATGATAATCCTGTTTGTCATGTGGCCATATCTCAACCAATGGTCTTCAACTAATAACTATGGGAAAATTCATAGCACAAGCACGGGCAACATATACTATATAATATAGGCCTACAAACATCGTTTGCCTCATGAAGAAAAACAGACGCTACCTTTAAATATACAAAATGTTATTAAATTTTTTTTTGAAAAATTGTCACGCTACTCTTTCCTACTGTGTGCAAAGTCATAGCAAGTTTTCCGTCACAATTTATCAAAATAAGATATTTGTTTTTGCAGTTGCACTAACTGACACACAAGCAAAAATCCATTTGAAGCACTGTCTCCACCAACATGCATCCTTTGCTTCAATTGTTGTCAATCAATGGAGAGACGACATACATTCAGCAGAGCAGTTTTGCCATACAGTCAAAGCAGCATTATATGATTATATATAATATAGTATACTAATACAATGTTCACATTATATACAGAATGGGTAGTTAGTTAACATAGGGTTGCCATCCGTCANGTTTTTCCCGGACATGTCCGAGACTTTAGTGGCCAAATATGCATCAGGGAGAAGTGCTAAAAAGTGCTTAAATGGACGGGATTTTCGAATAATGCATTTTATGAAATCTAACCGCAATGTTTTCACAATAATTATAATATTTAGTGCTAAAGATTAAACTTATAATTTTTACTGGTAAAATGGCTAAGCGAAAATGTAAATTTACTGACAAGATGAATGCAAAACACCTATGCTTCCGGAAAGGTAGAAGTGAATGGGAATTCATACCATAATGAGAGTGTTAAGTGTGTGTTTTCGTTGCAAAAATTGGTCAAAATGACTAACATATATCCGTCAGGAATTGTGCCTCATCAAATATAGTAACCCTAACTTAACAAACCTTTAAGTTTAAACTTGCAGCCCTGAACCTAAAGCATGCAGCCCTGAAAGCATTTTCCTAGTTAGATCGATGCATACCAGTTGAGTTAGCTGTCCAGAGTTCTGGAATCTGGATTAGCAATTTGCATGCAATTGCATCAGATCAGAGCAGTGACTGCAGCACGCCACCTGCAGGAAAACTAACAGCAATATTCTACCTAAACCTGCTACGAATCTTCGCCCAGAGGGATCGGGAAAACACAGGTAAAAGCTGTAGGATAAACAAGTAAAATAGGGTTGCCATACGTCAGGTTCTGAGGTTTTTCCCTGACATGTCCGGGATTTTGGTGGCCAAATATGCGTCAGGGAGAAATGTTAAACAGTGCTTCATTGTCCGGAATTTTGGAATAATGCATTTTATGAAATCTAACCGCCATATTTGGCACGTTGGGTTCCATTTCATAGAAAGAAATTTCGTAGAAAAACGTGAAATTTCGAGTGACTCGGAAGTGACTAGAGCTTGCAAACCAATGACTCGAAGTGACTCAACAGTTTTTGCGACTCTACTGTGACTCGACTCGCCCAAGCCATGACTCTGACACTGACTCGACTCGAAAAAATTTTAGATAACTCTGACTCGAAGGGCTGGCGACTCTGATTCGACAAAAATGACTTGGACAGATCACTGGGACTATGGAGCCGAAACTCAAATTTCGGGTTCCGGTTCCAGCTCCAAGCATCCAATTTTTTAGCTCTGGCTCTAACCTCTTGAAGATTATGGCTCCGGTTCTAGAACGATTCGGTCTGTTAAAAACTGAAAAACATTGCATTATTAGTACAATTGGTTTCCTATGCAAAGTATGTCTGTTGAATCGGAACTCAGGTTTCAGGCTCCGGCTCCACCATTCAAAAAAATTTTGCTCCTTCTCCAGCTCCATGTAGCCCTGGTCAGAATCAACTCTTTTTGGAAATGCATAACATTGTTCCTGCAAATGCAATTGCATTCGTTTTGTTTGTTCCTCTTTTGTGCTAAATAAACTCCCCTTTGATTAGCATTGAAATATTTTCAAATCAAAATAATATTTTTCCCAACACTAAAATCATAACGGAGGGGCAATTTTGAAGCAAAGTTCCTGTAGCGGGCAATTGAACACTAGAGGTTGAAGACCGCTGATGTAATGAAATCCCACTTTAATATAATTGCAATGGAGTACTAAGTGGGCTTTCGTTTTCAGATTTTCACTGTTTGCAACTTGAATATATGGACACAGTCTACTGGCATTCAAAAATGCAATTTCAAAAATTGATTTGCACTTGATTTTTTTCGGTCATAGACCAAAATGTTCTTGAAATGACCGAAAAAAATCAAGTCATTTCGGTCAGAAATATCTGAAAACAAAGGCTAAAAACATTTTTATATGACGAGTTTGAATGTAACTGTGATACAACAGACCAAAATGTTTCAGTGACTAAAATGTCTCAGCTACAAATGACCAAAATGTTTCGGCGAAAAAACAAAAGATTTGTACTGGTGTTACGTCAGTGTGGTTGGAGCTTCACAATCATACCGAAACAGTTTTGCGTTGTGCAGCTCCTTTTTCATTGTAAACTCTTCAGGAAATTCCTTCCTGTTTTGTTCCATTCCTCTAAAAGTGACTACATTTCCATTTAATAGCGAGTCAACTTGCCAGGTCAAGCGAAGGTGCAAAATTATCATATGTGACATTGCAAGTTAGAAAACCAAGCCAATTAGCTTAACACTCTTGGAGCCGGTTGAATTACGCCAAAAAGGTATAATTTGCCCATATTGGCCAAGTTTTGCAACTCCATAACTCGCCAGTCAATTGTGATAGTGAACTATCCAACACCTCAAAAATACAAGTCCTCAAGTTTGCAATAAAAGAAATTAATTTTCGTTTTGGATTTCGGATTTTTTGTGGGTGACGTCATAAGTGGAGTAGGTTTTTGGCCATTTTGGCTCAGGTTACCTGACTCTGGGCTTGACCGCTAGATGGAAGTATTTCACTCAAGTTTTTATTGGAAATAAAAGAGCCTTTGACCAGGTTTATAGCATTTGCCATTTCGGGTTCGAAAGTTATGGCCAAAAAACATGCAATTGGTAATTTAGCAAAAATTTTTAATTTTAGCCTAACTTTTGAACCAGAAATACCCTAACTTTGAAGCCAAAAGACTGAGACCCATCTTTATCGGACCATTCACACAAAAGATTTTGCGAAATTTGTAATTAATGCACGACCGGCTATAAACCTTTTCCTTGACATTTTGTGACAGTTTAGCATTTATGTTACTAGTTAACACTTAAATATGTAGAAAACCAAGTTACACTAGGTGCATATCATTTCAGGTGACTGGTTGCCCATATTGGAAAATCTCCAATAAGTTAGTACAAAATGTTGCAGTCAACGTTTTGTTTTTCCTCTGACAACCTGACCAATGATGTCAAATGTGTCGCTATTTGCATTGTACCACCCCACATGTGAAGAAAACTAAGCTATAACAATATAGGAATGGTACTGATGTCAAGGCTTACAAAGGTGTGGATGATGAATCAGTGCTAAGTAGGGGGTATATGCCAATTGATTTTTGCATTAGCATCACCGTACAATCACATTTCACTGCGATTCCAATTCTGTGTCGATGCATGCCGTTCTTGTAGGTCAGCGGTTCCCATATTTTTGGAGCTCGAACCAAGTTTTGGTTTGGTGAACATCTCGCTAACCAAGCCGCAAGCAGCGTATGAAAAAAATAATTGCATGGATGATTTTTGGCAGTAAGTCACTACGTCCGTTTTGCAATGTGAGCCATCTACTCCTAAGTTCCTACGCTATAAGCAGACAAGCAACGGGAACATTGAAAATACACAACTCAGGTTTGGATTGTCTGAGCATGACCCAGTTTTTGACCCTTCGCAACGCTGGTTTGGGTCACGACCCATACTTTGGGAACCACTGTTCTAGGCAGTACGCACTACAATTTTTAAGCAAAATTTTACAGCAAAAAGTTGAAATGCACAGCATCCCACTTCAAAAGAAAAATAGAAAAATTCATGACGTTTCATTGCTATGCTATTTGTCACTTCAATGTTATTAACACAGACAAGACAGCCTATGTCAAAAGTGCCTTATTTGACACGTCCCACCATTTAGTGTTAACCACCAGTCAAAAGGCAACAGCTCGATAACCATTTTTTTTTGGTGCCCTGGCATTTTTGCCATGATTTTTTTGTGATGTTGTAAATTCCCAGTTATTGCCAATTAACTAAAGTCAACTCACTTCTGAGGCAAACTGAGAAAACTATCGTGAGAGAAATGTGTGGTGCAAAACTGATGGACAAAAAGAACACCTTGAAGAAATGATGAAGATGCAGCAAGAAAAATATGCAAAATCAAGCAATAACAAGTAGAGTGCGATGTTGCATATACGTTGTGGTTCCCAACAGTGATAGCGTGACTCGAGTCAATGACTCGACGCGAATCGAGTCACGATTTGTGGTGACTCGGACTCGACTCGAGTCACGTTAAGAAAATGGTTACTCGACTCGACTCGAGTCATGTTTTTCACAAAATGACTCGACTCGAGTCACAGTCATTTTTACAATATCTTTGAGTTCCTGATGGACAAACCCAGTTCGCTTGCACACAAAGAAATGAACATTTTATGCTTCAGTGATGTTCAAGATTGGCGCAAATTTTATGTTTTGTCTGTCTAGTTGTGCTATGCTGCATTTTAAGAATCAAGTGTCCCCAGACCTGAGACTTTGCTTTCACTGAGGGTCAGTAGGGCACAATAACTTGACACCTTATCGTGGTTTTATATAGTATTTGCATATCGTGATCTTGACAGTGGACCTCATACTGTGACCTTGAGTCTTTTCCAGATGCCAGTAAAGTGATTGAAGTTTTCCAGATTCAAATCCAAACCAAAAACTATATTGCAAGATATAATGCAAATGCGAAAAACGAATCTTGTTTAAATCCAAATTCCTGCCACTGTCATTAGCCTAACCCCAGGTGGCGACGTGATAAAGTCACATATAACGTTGAATTCGTAGCAGCAATAGGTGAGTGAACCTACCCAAATGCATAATCGCAATTGCTATTATCCTCATATCCTGAGAATTGTCGGTTGGACTCTTTGTTTGGTTGGCTCAGGGCGACACAGCATTGTGCCTGCAACAAATGGCTCCCAACGTGTCGGTGGCCAACCGCGAGGTTACAGCAACATCCCTCGTTTTTCCAACAAAGCACACCTATTGCACGTTCTTTTTGTGAAGGTTGTACCTGGCACCACCTTCACATCCTGGTCAAAGCACCACTTTGTTGTGATTGGAAAGGC
>JGI24022J15233_10004089_pt1 | contig 14879 bp, 15 predicted proteins | sample Ectturendosymbi2_FD_15233 | JGI IMG/M metagenome (IMG submission 15233) | reverse complement strand
GAATAACACTATTTTGTTCGGAAAAACGCCTCTCAAAGCACAAAATGAACCATATTTTCTAAAGATTTGGGGGGGCATTGCCCCTTTGGCTCCTCCTGGCTACGCCTATGGATGGAAGTAGTTATAAAGGCTTTTTCATAATTATTGTCCTCACAAAACAACGCATACCTGAAAACATATTCGCAATCTTTGAGCAAGCGAGCGACTTTGATATATCTGGTTTGCAAGTCCGAAGCAATTTGCGTCCATGTAACTCGGCTAGTTTCTCGTTTCTCAACAATATAGCTGGTTATCTGACTTCCTCCGTCCTCTGCAGGTGTGTCCCACGACAGAGCACACGTATTTGCAGTGATATTATCAACAGCAAGGTGCCGGACGGGTCCTGGCACGTCAAGGACTTTGAGATTAACTGCCAAAGTGCGTTCGCCAGCGTCGTTCGTCAAAGTAAGTGAGTACTGGCCTGATAAACGAAAACAAAACCAATTAGGCCTTCACTGCATCATCGCCCAAATATACAAAAATAGGTTAAAAAAGTAATTACAATTACAGCACTTCGCTTAAAAGCCAAAAGCCACATTTGCATTTAACACTGTGTGGGCTTCTTCGTCTTAATGTCCAACACAAAATGCTGAATTTAATCATTTCACGTCTCACAGCATTGGCGTTTAAGGTTGACCAGCATACTGCGCATGGGCATTACAAGCACAATTTGGGATATGACATTAGGGGGTGATGGTGCGAAACGTGGCAGAGGCCAAAGACGAACATTCGATTTTTTCACTTATTTTTAGTTATAAACGTTTTTTAGAAAGTTTTGATTCAAAGGAACGCTGCGATGTGGACCACTTGTTGGGGGTTTGCGCGTCGTTACGTTCAAGTCACAGAACGTGACTTTTTACAGTTTCGTGGCAAACAACACGTTCATTGGATGAAAGCCGTTTTGCAGTAAATATGAAACTACCACTCATGTGTTTCTTGACTGAAAACAACGTTTGCTGTGTACCAAGCAAATAACGTGGAAATAGGTTGTGCAGAAAGTGTGGACAGGTTTTATGCAGATACACTGCATCGAGTTCACTTACTACGTCAAAACACACTTTACCTGTGTCTCTCCGAGTTGTTTCAGCGATGGTAAGCGAAGTGTGCATTGTGCCATGGTCAACCTTCACACGAGGAGAGGTTTCGACCTCTCGATTCTCTTTACGCCATGACACAGATGGCGGGGGTTTCCCGTGAACGCGAACAGTAAACTTCGCAGTGTCTCCCGCCCGGACCAGCTGGGTATCTCTAAGCTTATCGTCATACTCAATGCTCGGTGTTTCCAACTCATCTCGGCAAATTACAGGCGACGATGGCTCAGATGGTTCAGAGATCGTTCCTGAAGTAGGATTTGGTTGTGAAAAAACAGATGCTACGAAATAGCACGAACTTTACCGAGACTTACCGATCGCGTTCTTGGCGATTACACGAAACTCGTATTTTCTGCCTTCTGTCATGCCATCCATTTTCAACATGGTGTCAGAGACATTCCCATAAATAGCTTTTATCCACCGACCCTCCGGTAATTCTCGCTTTTCCACGTTATATCCGGTTAATCGACTTCCACCATCGTATATGGGCTTCGCCCACTCGATGGTAACATATCTGCTTCCGATCTGTGACAAGTCAAACATAATTCTTTGAGTGCACTTGTTCAGTTTATCATACACTGCTGCGCAGCAACAACGAAATTACCTGCACAACTTCCGGCTTCCCAGGTGGATCGATGGGATCCCGACATAAAGCCAATTCCGAACATTTGCTTGCTTTACTATTCCCAGCCGCATTTTCGGCGTAGATACGGAACTCGTACTCGAGTCCTTGTTCGAGTCCACTCGCTTTGTACTCCGTGTCCGTGATAGTAATCTTATTTGTTTTCTTCGCAAAAGTTGAAAAGCAGGTTTACTTTGTTGCAACGTAATTAAACTGAACACTGTTCACGTGGTCCTCACCTGCCACAAAATCGAGTTCCTGTCTTTGTGTTCCATCTGATATCCGGTTATGGGAGATCCACCGTTATTTACAGGTTCACTCCACCGCAGAGTAACCGAGTCTTTCGTTACTCGAACAATTTTTGGCTGACTGGGCGCAGCGGGAACCTTATATGGGTGTTCAGCAGTAACTGGCTCTGACGTCAGAGCCGGACCGACGCCGAACCGGTTCTCCGCTTTGATTTTGAACAAATATTCGGTTCCATGGTTTAGTTTTGTCGCTTTTAGGGTATTGCGAGCGCATGCAGCTGATACTGTGCTCCAAACCTGATGGAATACAGAACTTTGTGCAGATGAAAAGCTGGCAGGTTTACTTTAACAAAACTCAAGGCAAAAAGAGAAACATCATTTGAAAAAAGTTGAAAAAACGTGCAAGATATTTGCATATCAACCGCAAACAGGAACAAGCAAATTTTGGTCCAAACGTATTTAAAGAACCGGATTTAGATGTGCAAATTGTTAACTAAATGCGCAACTACAAAACAATCTAAGATTGCACTGACAACCTTTTGTGGTTTGTGAAATGCATGTTCTACGAAAATTAAAATAAATTTAGCAATTGCCAACTCACTGTACTGGCAGCTTCCCGCTTTTCAACAATGTAGTTCGAAATCTGGCAACCTCCTGACAATGATGGGGGATCCCATGAAAGGGTCACTGAGTCTGCGGTCACTTTCTCGAAGCGAACAGGGCCCTTGGGAGGCCCTGGTTTGTCGTAAATTATTATCTTGACAGGAGCGGATTTCTTGCCAAATTTGTTGAAAGCCGTTACTTGATATTCTCCAGCGTCTTCAACAGTGCAATCTACAATAAAAATGTTTAGTCTTTGACAAAGTTGAGGCATGGGTAACTTGTCACAGCAATGTCACAGTTAAAATATGTGATAACTAAGAAAACTAACAAGAAATATTACGAAAAAAAACTATGAAACAGCCGTTTGGGAGAACGATTATTTTTAGAAAATAGCAATCAGGCGCATTTTCCATATTTTTGTAATTATGGGTGGGAAACAAATCAAAATGATTATCTGCAAGTATTTGAATTGCAGCTTAGAGTTGCTCACTACATCAACAAGAAGTTACTGACCTTTGATAGTCAGCACAGCAGAATCATCAACGACGTCCAGGTTAACGCGACTTGTTTGTTTGACATCAGCTCCATCCCTTTTCCACTCAACTTCAGGAAACGGTTTTCCATGAAGCAGAACCTTCGCTTTCAGATTATCACCTTTCTTGGCGTAAAACACCAAAGAAGAAACTCCACCAAAATCAATGTCTGCCGGTTCAACCTGAAAATAGAGTTTGTAGTACAATCACAAATTTGTCTGCACTTGACTTGCTCGTCGCCACACAAGAAACTGTACCTTGTATCAGTAGAATAGATAAGCACGGAAAAAATTATTCTACTTGGATATTAAGACAACACAGCAATAGGCACAATTCCACAATAAGTCTCCACAAAGGTGACGGATTCGAATCAGTTAGCAACTTATTTTTTACAGGAAATCGATTTCACGCAATTTTAACGCATCTTCAGTCCTGAAAATTGCAAAGTGAAATGGTGAATAACGTTTGCAAAATTTACAGGAAGCACACGAATTTTAGTCTCAGACACAAGCTGTGACCATAAAGCTAGCCTCATACGAAAGCTGGAAAGCAAAACTGACGACAATTACGAAAATGCTAGCTTCAAGTAACGTGGTGACGAGTTAACCGTAAAGAGAAAACATTCTTTCGGTTTCATTGCCCACTCATCCCCCCATTGCCCCACTCAGTTAAAAACCGTTGAAAACCGCTACCGGGCTGCTAATTACGTAGTCAGTTATATTTATAAGTTTTTCTCTTGCTTAGCCATTTTTTCAGTTTTTCTCTATTGATATTTTTCATTTCGCAGCAAAGCATTTTCTCCGTAATATAAACCAAATATGCAGTTTCTGCAAAGGTTTGCAGAAAACATAATTTACGGCAAAATTACTTGAAAAACAATCAGGTGGAGCGCAGTTTTTTTAGGCACTTGAGGATTTTAGGCAACAGGGTGACTTATGGAACTTTCAAAAATGCCAGATTTGACAAGCTGTTGACATTTCGTTTATTATAAGAAATTGCACATTTCGTAGCAACAGGTATGTGGTTTAGGTACAGTAGATTACTTTTTGGTGAAATGCATTGAAAAGACATGAGCTTCAGACAGTTTTTGTCGGTTACAATGCACAAGTGGGTTTACACAGCTTCTCTTAAGAGCATTGAACGACCACAAGAAACACGATGTCAGTGTCACGAATGAATAACGGAAGCAAACCTCATCCTTTGCCGTGATTGCTTGCAGCAGCTCGCGGGCCTCACCAAGACCATTTTCGTTCAAGGCTTTTACTCTGAAATAATAGTCTTTTCCTTCCTGTAGTTTGCTAACAACCCCTGATAAGACTTTTACTTGCGAAGCTTGCTTCCACAGTTCGCATGATCTCTCGCGATATTCCATAAGATATCCTTAATGTAAACATTCAAAACGTAAGAAAGTGGCTTTCGATTTTTTTGCAAGACGCCAACGCATTTTTTACTCGCAGTATTCCTGCACACTGTTGTTACATTCATCCCCACCGACTTTTAGCCGTTTCAATGTTACGTTCAATCAAGCAGTGTTTACACCACATTTATGCAAACAACGTGCGTCTTATGGAATAGAATCATAGTCAGCACTGCGCATGCGCAGCACGCGAAACAAATTTCGTGTTTTCTGTGCTTCCACGAAACGCTGAGCTGCATCAGCGGTTAGAGAATGCTTGGCACACGCAAAGAACATAACTATCTTGTGACATTCAGTGTGCTGCTGTTTTGTGGTTGTGAGACCAAAACGGTCTTTCAAATTTTTCCATTTTGTCTCTCAAAATATACAGTAGAACGTCTTTTTACTGCCATCTCGGTATTCAGATGAAACAGAAGCGGCCACCAAGGTCAAACCTTAAAAAAAGCCCAGGTTACACTTTTCATCTATTCTATATCCGTTTAAGAAACAAAATCTTGGAAGATGTGAAATTTCCACGTGGCCTTGTCAAACAACTACAGCTTTCAACTGCTCTCCATCACGATTCGATTAAAGCACCGAAAACAAGCTGCACAAGCTATCGTATCCAACTTACCAGTTATTTTGCTTCCACCATCCGCATCAGGTTTCGTCCACACAAGTGACACGCTCCTCGCTGTAACTTGACTGACTTCCAGTTTTCCAGGAGCGCTGGGAACTTCCGATGCTTTGATGGCATCGGTAGTTTCACACGCTTGACCGATCCCGTGGTCGTTTTCAGCCATGACCCGGAAGTAATAGCTCATTCCTTCATTTAGGTTCAATACCTTCAAGCATAAAAATGCATTAGCATCGATGGACAAATAAATATGCAGTTTCATCGGGTTATCTTATACGGGTTTTGCAGTGCAAGAAATTATCATAATTACATTGATTTCTACGCTATAAACCACAAATATCTGTGAAGAACAATGTTCAGAAAAATAAGCAATAATTTTCAATCTTCTTTACAGCTCCGAAACATGGCCAATATACATGCAACAAGAGACAAAACTTAAAAGTTATCACATGAGATGCCTCCACAGTATTTGCAGCATCAGGTGGAGGGACAAGATCAGAAACGAGGTCATTTTGCAGCGTACCGGAATGTAGTTCCTTGTTTAGTTATCTTGAAGTAAGGTATTTGCGCTGGCTTGGTTATGTTTGGTGTCTTTCTGAGTGTCATTTATCAAAAACGTTCTATATATGGTGAATTGATCTCAGGTACTCGAAATGTTGGTGGAACCTTCTTTCAAGTCAGATAAGTTATCAAAAGAGATCTGCGGCGACTGAAAATCTCATTCTCCGAGTTACAAACATATTCAAAGTTGTCTGGGATGGCGCACTTGCTGGAGATGAGCTCTCACTGTCCTTCTCAAAGTGATCATCCACTCTCACAGAGAATCAGCATCACTTCTACTATAAAAGTTTAACCGCCGATATTTTAAAGAATCTGCCAATTTTAATTGGGCTGCAACGCGAATGCTTGTTAATGAAGATTTACAAGCATAAGCTGCAACTAGATTCTTTGTTGAATATGACTGGGACAAGAATGAAGCAAAACGTTTTTTTACGGACCCCTGGTCTGACCCCTTGGTTTAGTTACTGTATGCTTCTTTTGACAAGTTCTTACGTCCCGATTTGGTTCAACATAAGCTGGTTTCATGCAGCCAAGTAATGACGCAGACTCAGCACTCAAGACAAACATTTTGTGACATATTGTATTTTCTCCTTCACTTTGATAAGTATTCTATTTGAATAAGGATTCTATTTGAATAAGAGCTGATGATTCCTACATCGTAGGCGAAATATATACTCTGGAAGATCTTAAAGTGTCTGATTCTTTGCTGAGAAAGGGTTTCCTTCCATAGACATTACTTTGATAAGTACAATGTGTCAATACAAGCTCAGTGTATTTGCTGGCTAGATTTTATTATTTTTTTAGTTTGATTTTGTAAAATTTCGTACATGTCTATTACATAATGCAAAGACATATTTTATTACCTTAAAAGTAGTTCGAACGCAGGTTAAAGTAACGGTTGACCACGCTTTCTTAGTAGTTTCTTTTTTCTCCACAATGTAGTGGCTCACAACGCTGCCGCCGTCGTTCTCAGGAGGCTGCCAGGTCAGAGTCACTGATTCTTTGGTGACATCAGCGGCTCTTAAATCTTTTGGAGCTGATGGAGTGTCGAGAACAACGACATCAACTGACACAGTTTTTGCCCCAGCGCTGTTTTCAAGTGAGAGTGAATATTTTCCACTGTGGTTTCTAAAAATAGATCACGTGGTTGTCAAATTCAAGAACGATAACAACGCAAAGGTCGATGATACGAATAAAACCACCATGTTGTTCGTTCCGGAAGGAACTGTTTTAATTGTCAGCAGCAAAAGACCACTCGCAATGTTACATGGCCACGTCATACGACATATATTATAATCTGATATATAATATATTATATGCATCGTTACTGCACGCACGCTATACCGATCCTGTGTATATTGCTGTTCTTCGTTTTTCAGAAATAAAAACGCTTTAGCCTGGAAATTGAGTGAACTTCTTATACACCTTTAGCTATTTTATCTATAAAGTTTTTCTTCAACACGACATTCGTAATATTCATGACTTGATACTCGCAACAGTAACTGCAAACTATTAACGCTCGCTCATGGCAAAAAATGTAACATTCTGCGAAAAACTGACCGACCTTGTTGAATTTTCAATCAAAAGTAAAGTAGTGCTGTCTGTTGTATCAACAACGCTTGAATCGGGAAGACTGCCGTCGTCCTTGCGCCACCCGACGGATGGAGCGGGACTTCCACGAAATGTTGCGAAGAGACGAACAGAATTTCCTGCTTTGACCTGTTCAAGAAAAGCGTGTTTTTTGTGCTGCAACAAAAGTTTCTAGAACAAAGAAAACCATACAAACCTTGAGGGCCTGTCGTAAGCTAGCGTCGACTTCGACATCAGGGGATAACAACAAATCTTTCGCAAGAACTTTTCCAGGAACAGCAGCAAATTCGCCGACGCCAGCGCGGTTGGTGGCCGCAACTCTGCAAAGCATCAAAGGCGTTTGAAACAGCGAATCAAGTAAGCTTGTAAACAGATAATGAAATTTAGCCCTGGCGTGGACATGTGAAGATCAGTGTAAAGCGTTCCAGCATTTAGGATAAAGTTCTTAATCGCCGGTCGTTCAGACGGAAACTTCGGTCGCATCGGTGCAGGAAGGATAAACTCGGCAGAGTACAATGTGCAGCTACTCATTCCAACTCATGCATATTGCTGTGGGGGTAAAATTACCGCAAATAGTACTCCTTGTTCTCTGTCAGGCCGTCGACAGTATACTGTTTTGACGTGGCACGGGCCGGAATTGAGCATTTGATCCACTCTTCGTCACCTACTCCCTCGTCTTTCGCTTCGGCGTACTGAATAACGTAGCCTGTGATGTCACTACCACCGTCATACATAGGTTTCGACCACGTGACTGTCGCACTTTTTCTTGTTGTTTCAGCAGTTCTGGGATCCGATGGGGGGCCTTAAAAATAGGTGGAAGTTTAAGTAGAGGAACAAAAAGCAAAATAACTGTAGAAACATTGCACGATGAGAAGATACCTGGAGGATACATTGGTTCTTCAATGCGAACGTAGAATGAGGGTTCCGAGGGTTCACCTGTTCCAGCAGCGTTTTCAGCAGAAACGCGAAATTCAAGCTCTGTCCCTTCATCCAAGCCAGTTACTCGAAACCTGCATTCGGTGACGTTTTTCCGAGTTGCTCTGATCCATCTCGTCCCTTTCCTTAAATGTTAAACCACTGTTCATTGGCGTTTGACTGACACGCTCTTGTTTGAGCAAAACACATATAGAACAGATTCACTTTGAATAGACACGTTATTACTTGGTCAGTCACAGATAAGCACGAAACCTTGGTTGTAGTTACCTGTCACGTTTCTCTATGACGTAGTTGGTGATCTCAGCTCCTCCGTCACTGCTGGGACGTCCCCAGCTGACGACACACGAGTCTCTGGTGACGTTGCTTGTTTCTGGCTGACCTGGTTTGTTTGGTAAAGAGAAAGGATTCTCTGCTTTGACCGGCTGCGACTCGGATGGCTCGCCTTGCCCGAACTTATTGACAGCCATGACACGGAACACATACTCGTTATTCTCCAGAAGGTTGCTGACCTTGACAGTCGTGCCTTCCACCTAAAAAAGTTATAAACTTTTTGTAACGTTTTTGAGAGAATTTTTTCCTACCAATTGTTTATGTCCAAAAACTCACGTCAGCGGCAACTAGGGTCCACGCAAGGCGACTTGTCTCCCTCTTTTCCACAATGTATTTCGTCACAGCCGCTCCACCGTCATCTTTCGGCGGAATCCACGTGACTTTGGCTCGACTAGCGCTGACGTCACTCACACTGACGTCACTTGGTGGACCAGGACAGTCAAGGACTTTAACGGCGACAGTTAGACTTTTACTGCCAACTGGATTCTTGAGGTTAACAGTGTACTGGCCGGAGTCTCCTCTCCTGGCGTCACGAATATGAAGCAGGCTCTTTCCATCGGTGTTGCTGATGCTTACAAGATTGCTCTCTTGAACCGGTTCACCATTCTTGTGCCACTGAATTGAAGGTTGGGGTTTTCCTGAAAAGATGCGAAACATGAGATGATTTTATTATTTAAAACCCCTTAATGCGAAACATCGCCAATTGGCCAAACTTTTACCTGAAATCCGAGCATCAAGTTTAACTGAATCACCAGATTTCACGGTGACTGAATCTCGCAACTCAGCATCGAATTCAACTCTTGGTGGCGCCACCTCATGCCGACAGGTGACCGGTTCTGAGGCCTGAGATGCCTCTGAAATTGCCCCAGCTGAATTTTTGGCAAAAACCCTAATAGAACATGATCAGTAAGTTTTGCTAATGAAGTAAAACTTCAGCAGGAATGTGCGAGAAAATACATACCTGAATTCATAATCAGCGTTTTCCGTCAAACCAGAAATAGTAAATTCAGTTTCAATCACATTGCTGAAATTGCACTTCAACCATCTTCCATCCGGTAGCTCGCGTCGTTCGATTGTGTATCCTAGCAACATAGATATCAAATGGCTATGCACCACTGCATGTGGCACAAAGCGGCGGCGAATAAGCTGCTCTGTAACTGCACAGGTAGAAACTGTTCACGACTTGTAATGAATGATGCATACGCCGAGTCGCACATGCAATCTTAATTTATATGAAACACAGAAAAATGCTAAAGATACGCCATTTAAACCTAAAGCCTGATAATTTATACAAATAAACTTAAGACGTTGGTTGCAAAGTGACTATTTCTTTCATAACTTTGCTCTTACCGTTGTGAATCGCGCTACTAATCCACTGAAAGACATATTTTGTTTCAAGTGTAATTGCTCGCTCTACAATACCTAATGCACCCTTTTCGCTTTTTTTGCTTTGACGCTGCCATGAGTTACATCAAAAAGAGAACAAACGCGTGGTTCGAATCGCGTGCATGGTCATCAGCTTTAGCTTGAACTATGTTTGTTCATCTGCAACATGTTTCAAGCTAAATCAGAATGAGACCTATGTTTCCAAAGAAAATTTCAAATTTTTCCAACTATAGTTAAACTTGCTGCTAGTTGTTTGTTTGATCCGCACATATATGCCACAGTTCACAGGTGTTTGCCATGAAGTTTCTACTGATAATTATTTCTTTTCTCAAATTTCTTTTTTGAAAATACATATCGTACTTACTCTTATCTAGTGCCTGACTAATGCAAATACAGGCATCGGTACATTAAGACATGAAAGATGGACTGATGTGATACGCGGATAATTTAATAATTGTTCTATCAGTTCAAATCACCAGTTATCTTGCAGCCCCCGTCATAACCAGGCTTGTTCCACTCGATGGACACTTCGTTTCTTCCAACTCCAGTAACTTCAGGCCTTCCGGGTCGATCAATGTTGTCGCGACACACAGCGCCCTCCGATGGCCGGCTGAACTTTCCAAACCCAGCAAGATTTTCGGCGCAAACCCGGAATTGATACGCAAGGTTTTCAGTCAATCCTGTGACCTATGAACGAAAAAAATATAAACTAACTCCAAACGTCCAAAATATTTTCATCAGTCATTTCAAGACAATCTTACCTTCACGTTCGTGTCTTTCACAGGTGTTCTCGTTGCTGGTGACCACATGATGGCGTTCCGGTCCTTCTTTTCAACGTGGTACGCAAATATCTCGTTTCCTGAAAACAAAAGAAACTTTCAACGAATATCCTTTGCAAAGCATCATACAAAGTACTCATCAGGCACAAACCCCCGTCACTTGTTGGTGGACTCCAAGTCAGCGCTATACTGTCTCGTGTCGCTTGAGTCACTTCCGGTTGGGAGGGGGCACCCGGTCTGTTGAAGGGGTATCGCACGAGGACTGGGTCCGATTCGAGAGGAGCAGACTGCCCGAAGCGATTTTCAGCAAAGACACGGAAAATATACTCTTTCTCACATGTCAACCGCTTCACCTGTGCAGAGTAGTGAATAGTTACGCAATAATCCACGTTTGCATGTTGTGTTCGTTAATGCATTGCACTCACCTTGAGCGTTGTCCTGGCAACGCCACTGGCGACTTCTGTCCATGAATCGTTCTCTTTTTCCCGTTTCATCACCAAGTAGCTGTTTACTTGCGAGCCGCCATCTTGTTCTGGTGCAAGCCACGTCACTGTTAGCGAATCAGATGTGATGTTGCTGAATTCGACTGGTCCGCGTGGTGGGCTCGGACAGTCAAAGACAATGACCTGTGCAAGGAAAGTTTTAAGTTTGTGAACGGCTCTGATGAAAAGCAGCAGTCAATCGACAAACGAGGCATAAATGATCCCACCTTGACAAATACACTTTCAGTGCCGGCGCTGTTGCTCAAGGCGATTTCATAGCTTCCTGCATCGGAACGTTGGCATTCCTTGATGTTAAATATTGTACATTCATCACGCACTTCAGTGTTGACCCGCTGGGTTTCACGAATGTCTTCTCCATTGCGTCGCCATCTGACTTGAGGCTCAGGTTTTCCTTTGATAAAATTCATAACTTCTGTTTCTCATTCAAAATCAGGTCATTCTCTTGTAAGCTTCAAGCAAACGACCCATTCAGCAAAGCCTCTTAACTTCTTTTATACTAAATTACTTTGAAAGCAACCAACAAGTCTCACCAATCAAAGGAAGTTTTATTTTGATATTGGAGCCAGCCTTGGCAGTCACTGTGCTCATATGCAGTCCACTCAAATCGATTCCTGGCTTGACTACGTGATCTTTTGCACAAACAGAATGCAGTGTCTGGGTCGCTTCACCCAGACCCACAGCGTTCTTTGCCCGGATGCGGAAGTTGTATTCTGCTCCTTCGTTAAGATCTTGAACAGTTGCTCTGAAAAGTAAGGTTTTCAGTGGTATTTCTTGCTGCGGCTGCCTTTAAACCATTAATCAGGCAACTTACTGTAACGACTGCACGCTGCTCTTTGTGATCCACGCATCCATTCCAACTCTTTGCAATTCAAGAACGTATCCTGTGACGGGACTTCCCCCGTTCGATTCAGGTTTGGACCATGAAAGAGTTGCTGATGTTTTGCTGATTTCATCAACGTGGATGGTCTTGGGCGGTCCAGGTAGCTCGCATGCCTGGGAAACCTCTCTGGTCTCAGCAGGTTCGCCGATTCCATATTTGTTTTCAGCCATAACTCTGAAGTAATACTTCTCTCCCTCTGAAAGGCCAGTGACTTTGCATGATTCTCTGCTTACCTGTTGGAAAATGCATAAAACTGGTTGTTCCCAAATCCTATAATTTTAAAACCTTTTCATAAATTTTTTTGATCACTACTCACTAGTCGCGTAAATTGCACGAAAAATGCGGCTTAGCGTTATTAACGCAGTACCAATTAATTATTCAACGCTGTGCGTGTATAATAAAAATATTTAATTTTTCCACAATCAATCTTTTGCACGCACCTCGCAAGAAAATGTAGACCATGCTTTTCTGGTCGACAATCTCTTCTCCACTATGTAGTTTGTAACGACCGCGCCGCCATCATTCTTTGGTTGATCCCACATCAAGAACGCCGAGTTGCGCGTCATCTGAAGATAGAAATGACAGATTCCCGGTTGCCGAACTGCTCACACGTGCTGCCACGTCACAGCGTGTACGTACGTCATCGCATGACCTCCATCACGCCTCACCTCTTTAACTTCGAGATTTTGGACAGGACCCGGCGAATCAAGTACTCTCACGTTGACCCCCATGACCTTTGACCCAGCGCTGTTTTCCATCAGAAGCTCATACCTCCCTGCGTCGTTTCGATCACAGCTACTCACGACCAACATGCTGTGGAAACAACTTTTTTATGAGAAAACATGCAATAGACGCATGGTTTCAGGATTGCAATGATTTGGAAAAAGTATTATTTTACAACTGATTGGAGAATACGAGGGCAACAATGTAGCTCGTGGGGTTTCTCGGAACATGGCTTTTCGATTTTTTAATAAGCATAAGGTTGAGCTATTGCCAGCCCATCCTGGAGGGAGAACAAATAGTTTGTTACCAAAATAACAATCAAAAAGGATTTCATCATAATATAGTCGTTGGATGTTCAAAGCAAAGATTGCTTTGGAATTGAGATTAACCTGTATGAAGAAGCGTTGTCGATGACTGTTCTGTCACCAGGAAATCCACCTTCTTTTGACCAAGAGCAAACAGGTGCTGGTCTGCCTTTGACAGTAACGAATATTCGAATGGAGTTTCCCGATCTAACGGTAATATTTCGCTTCATCTCCGCTTCAAGTTCGTATGTCGGAGCTTCCACCACTTCGATTGGCTGAAACAAACCACTCACTGGGCCACATTCTGACTGGCCAGCCTCATTCACTGCACGAACACGGAATCTGCAAAATTATAAAATCTTTGAAAATGAGGAAGTTAAAAAATCTAATATTTCTATATTGAATCAATGAAAAGAGTTGCGCAGGGTTAAAAAATTTACAAAAACCTCATGCAAATGTTTTCACTGGATTTTATTTAACAAAGGATTTTAGCATTACCGGACAGAACCTAATTCCTGTTTCAATCAAATATGCATCAGATTGTTTAAATTGCAATAAAAAAACTTACAACCAGGCCGCAGTAGCAATTACGGTCTTGAAAACAATAAGATCCTGTGCAAACACTTTGTTTCAAACATTGACAGTAAAAATCATGAATGCGTTCAACAATTCAAAGTTATTAAGGCACAAAAAACAATTTCTTAAGAATATTGCAGTTAACTGTCTTTGTCTGCATTAACTTGAAAATGGCAAAACAGTAATGCAACATGTCTCGACAAACGAGACTTAATTAGATGCAGATGTGGTTGCATTAAGACGATGACATCATTGCTAAATAAAACTCCGCCCAAAATCCCAGAGCGTGCCTAAGTGTCGGATTGATTTTATAAACAGTTTTCCAGAGCGGTACTGGAGCCTACCTGTATTTCACGTCAGTGAGAAGATTAGTGACGACCATTTCCGGAAGCAGAACAGGAGCAGACCCACTCACACACTCGAACTTATCCGACCCCTCTCTCGCCATCTCAACCACATATCCTGAGACTGGGGAACCACCATCGTACGTTGGCTTCGGCCAGGCCAAGCTTATGCTCGTTTTAGAGGTGTCAGTTACAGATGGAACGCCAGGGGTACCCGGAACATCTGGAAGTAAAGCAATATATTATAAAGAATGTTATTGCAAACTTACGGACATCAAATTATGTTTCGCAAACATTCCGCTCCAACTACTCTCTGGAATCGGTAAACGACACCACTTACACTTTGCTCGTTTACTCCTGACGTGGGACGACAACGCAGCACTCAGCTCCAAAGCATCTTCTACAGCGAGGATGCGATCGGATAAAAGTTCGATTGATTGCGCGAATTCCTTGGCATTTGTGATGTTTTCTACACTGTAGACATTGGCCTTTTTGAGAGCTCTGCTGATCGATGACGAAGAAGAATTTTCTTGTGATTTTGTGGAAGTACCGACAGACTTCCACTCCAAGCCAGAAACACTTGATGTCGAAGCATTCACATCTCTTTGACTTTCAACAGCTTTTTCTGTTACTCTGGACACGGAGACTTTCTGCTTCGAGGTTTTGACTCTTTGTTCCGAACTCAAGTCAGCAGTTGTTGAAACGTGACTGTGGTTAAAGCTCTGCAAAGTTGGAGCATCGACACCTGCCGCTAAACTTCTGTGCAACAGATTCGCCTCCATTTTCTCCATCGCAGC
>JGI24022J15233_10004088_pt1 | contig 14880 bp, 9 predicted proteins | sample Ectturendosymbi2_FD_15233 | JGI IMG/M metagenome (IMG submission 15233) | reverse complement strand
ATACATCAGCGCACATTACAGAAACGGTGTTTGCACATGACCAACACTGGGAGGAGCAAAGCAGTTAATCCTCACCACAGCTGTATCGTCATTCGCAAAAGAAAGAGCATATAGCCATATATGGTTGGGCAAAAATCTATTCATAGTTAAAGAGGCGATCCTTATAATGTTTGCAGAAAGTGACATACGGTAAGATTTTCAGACTCTGTTCGATTTCTTTCCAGAGCGCAGCCCCTCTATAAGAAATACTTATTTTTTCAGAATTTGTACAAACTCTTTGTGTAAAATAATTTTGGTTGTCAGCGAATCTGGTTTTGTATGAATGAATAATAGAAATATTTTTGAAAAAATTGTCAAAGATTTTGGTCAGTGCACCATGATGTAGTTTATGCGTAAATTTTGCCAATTCAAGTCGATATATATCATTTAATTTTAACACATTAAGATTATTATATAAGGGAGTAACGTGACAACTGTAATTACTAAATGTCATTATGCAAAACGTTCAAAGATTGCAGGACGGAATTGTTAGCTGTACCCCCATGACATAACAGAGTATTGTTGGTGACAGCAGACAAAGCTATAGTATAGACAAAGCTATAGAACGGCAATAGGAACAAATTTTCGAATTTTAAATAATAAATGCGATGCATGCGATAATTTAGTTCTCACCAATTGTACATTAGAAGACCAGTTTTAATTACTGTCAGTTAAGACACCTAGGTATTTGACACCTGTTTTATGACTCAATATAACATCATTTAAACATTTTTGAAAAGATGATGGGATATTCTCGTTATCTGTGTTTCTCAAGGACTTGCTGGTTAACATGTAAGATGATTTAGAATTATTTATTCATAATTTATTTAAACGCATCTACCTGTCTACTTTAAGAAGTTCACTGTTAACTGGCAGTTGCAGGTCATTCAAATTTTTATCAGATAAACAAAGGTACGTACCATCACCATAAAGTGCAGTGGTGAATGTTGAACAATTGGGCAAGTCATTTTTGTACATAATAAAAAGAAGTGGCCCTAAAACGGATCCTTGTGGAACTCCACAAGAAATATTTTTTAGACTAGATTTAGTGTTTCTGTTAATAACGTACTGCTTTCTATTTAGAAGATAGTTGGAAAACAACTGCAAGGGGACCCTTCTTATTCCAAAGTAAAACTGTAGTTTTTGGAGTAAAATGTCATGGTTTACAGTATCAAATGCTTTTGATAAATCTAAAAATATTGAACATGTATGAAACCCTTTTTCTCTATTGATTAAAAGGTTAGAGTGAATATTTTCCACTGCAAAGGCAGTTGCAGACTTTGGCCTAAAACCATATTGATAATTGGATAGCAAATTAAATTCCTGAAAATATGCATATACTCTAGTGTGTAGTATTTTTTCTAATATTTTATTAAACTGCAATAGGATAGAGGTTGGTCTATAATTAGTACAATTTGTTTGATCAGCTGAGTTACAAACAGGTGTAATTTGAGCAATCTTGAAGCAATCTGGATAGCTACCAGAGGTCCTGCCGGATCCGGATAGCCGGAGTCGTCTCCGGCAGGATTCTGCGTTTTTCTTCCGGACCCAGATCCGGACCCGGAGTCACTTTTCCATTCGGCAGTAGCAGGAGTCTTTGCGGTCATGTCTTAGGTAAAAACATGAGTTAATTACGGTTGCATCGATGATTGTAGCCAGAGTCTGAACAGGAGTCGGATTCTCAAATCTGCAGAATAAACGGATCCGGATCCGGACCGGGATTCATTGGAACAGGAGCGGAGTCGGAGTCTGTAAAAGTGGCTCTGGCCACCCATTAGGCTAGCAAAATCTTCTGTTTGGAAAATTTTCATGTTTCTTATTTTGTAATCTTTAACAGCTTGATTTGGTTTTATTTTTTTAGAATCATGAAGATAGGTAGGACCTACCTACCTGGTAGGTGATCTGAGATATCATTGCTATTCCAGGGGCAATGTTATGTATTGTATGTGATCATTTGTATGAAAATGGTCTGTAAGTGTGGCTGAGTGGTTGGTTATCCTAATTGGTTTATCAAGAAGTATTGCGCACGATAGACTTTGTAGCATGTCAACATAATCTGAGACATATTTTTCAGTAGGCTTGTTAACAAGATCGATATTAAAATCTCCAATAGTATGTATAATAATAATTTGTGCTATTGAAATCAGCTATGACTGAAAAACGTTATTCCGAGAAGGCTTTAAAATTTGGAGTACTTGAACTAGGGTGTCTGTAAACTACTCCAACAGCATACTTCTTTTGGTTTAGCTTTAGCTCTACCCGTAAGTTTTGACAATCCTCATTTTCAACATTTATTACACTATTTAAAACAAGAAACTCAATAATGTGCTCTATGACAAACAGTCCAACACCTGCATTCTTGTCTGTACAACACATGGACAAACTTATAACCATGCAAACTAGTGTTATATGTAAAGTTTGTGTTACTATTAATTTTTGACTCAGTTTATCTGGAAGTGCTTCTAACTGGGTAACAGAATCATTAATAGTGAGAATCCATAATATCTGGAAAGTGCTTCTAACTGGGTAACAGATCCTCTAATTTAAAAAGGTTTTTGCTTAAAGTTCTCACATTTACATGAACAATGGTGAAACCATCAGTACCATATTTTTTGAAAATCTCACATATCTCAGATAAATCATAATATTTGGATGTACCCCAAAGATCCACTTCATTGTGTCTAGGGTGTTTTCATTTTTAACCTCTTTTAGGCTACTTGCAAATGTAAGGGATGATTACACTTTCGTGACACTTTTCTATTAGGCTAAACTTTTCTATTTGCATTTATCTATGTAAATTTATGTGTTCTATATAAGATTATTATGCTTTTCTATTTCTTGACAACTTGAACTTTAATGCTTTTCAGTGATTTGAGAAACTGATATACTGTAGGCTTAAATTGAAGCATCTATGTGATTAGTGCTGTATATCTCAGCTGTTTCACACTGCTGGTTATCATGAGATTTCGAGCAAAGGCTGTGGATGTCAATTGCATTCATCATTTCACAAGTTAGTATACGTATGTTCATGTGGTTCTGTGCTGGTTAATGTACTTTTTATTTTTGATCACAGTTGGTCTGCCTTCTTTTAGCCTGCTACAGCACTTGAAACAAGGCTATTAGGTTTATCATAATTTAGGGTTAGTCTAGCTCATTCCTAAAAGTAGTGTGAGTGTAACGCATTTTTTCTTGCAAATGCTCTTTCTAGCTAACCTGAATGCAGTATCAGAATTTAATTTATGAATGCAAAAGCACTAGGCCTGTATTACACTTTTATCATACACAACTATCTATGTTTCTGTTTTAAATGTGATAGTTTTTTGTTTTTCTTTTTTTTGTGTCTGTGTTTTGGAAAAATTAGCACCCATGATGGTGGCAGGTGTTTGGTTAGAAATCTTCCTAGTTGTTAAATAGAATGCCAGCCATCTACTTTTTTACTTGGCCCTGATCAGCTTCATTATATTGCACATGCCCTTGGGACCAGTGCCACAATCTATCAAAGTGTAGAATGTCAATGTGGTAGAAGAGTTGAAGACTTGGGGTTCCATGGCAGTGCTAGAAAAAATGCAAATTTCCTGGGAATTTAACTTTGACTTCCCATGAGCTGTCATGGAGTTACGTTACACTTACTTTCGCTCAGGGTTGAGAAAAACCTGAGCTTCTTAAAAAAGGAAGTGACTAGGGATACGCTTGTCCTGACGCAATTCAAATAAAAGGATCAGTTTGTCAGTCAAACTGCGTGAATCGCATAGTGTTATGGTTAGGCGCTACGCCTTGCATGGCTAAGTTTTCAGGTTCGAATCTCACCTTACCGACTTTTGTTTTGTTTTTTTTCTTTACTTTTTTTCAGGCTTACGTTTTACAGGTACAGGTTACTGTTGGGTTAGGGACAGGATACCATTAGGTTACGCTTAGCTTAGCTTAAGGTTAGGTTAGCATTTGTTTAGCTTAGGGTTAGCATAGCTTACATTAGGCTTAGGTAAGGGTTAGGTTAGCTTAGCTTAGGATTAGGTTAGCATTAGGTTAGGGTTAGCTTAGCTTAGGGTTAGCTTTGCTTAGGGTTAGGTTAGCGACTTAGGTACGTTAGGATTAGGGTTAGGGCTACAGTTAGGTTAGGGTTTATCTTTTACATTTACTTCGTTTCTACCAAGCGTACTGCACTCTCGTTGTGCGTAACTATTACGTCACAAGTGATGTATTTAATCACTTCAAATTTCAAGATCCACAGGCGTATCTATAGCCACTGCCTTTCATGATCCACAAGCGTATAGCCACTGCCTTAAAAAAACAACCCACATGTTTTTGTTTTTTTTTAAAAGAAATCATCTTTTAATAAAAACCATGGCCAATGAAAACGATACAAACGACATTGCAAACGTTTCGGTTTCGGTAACTCCAGTTATCATCAGTGCCTTGCAAAGTGTTTCAATAATTCCTATTATCATCATTAGTGCACTGCAAAACAAGATCTTGTTCTTTTTTTAAGGAAAACAGAAAAACCCCATTCTGAATTTTTTTTTAGTCCATGCTATAATAAATATCACTAATTCAGAATTACACAGCATTAACTTTTTTATACCTAGTATTATAATCAAAATTGAGGGTAAAGAAATGTACCCCATCTTTGTTTTCGCAAAGTGTTTTGGTTAACTCCTATGTGGTAAGGCTTGGCAAGCATGTGCACAGCAAACAGAGAAAAACCATTGCCACACAAACTCTGCAGTTTCACATCAAGTTTATGTGCATATGCTGCTAGTTCAGCATCTGTAGAGTATATTCTTTCAACATGATTTGGTATGGTCCAAACTCAGAAAAATTGCAGATGCAGAGAAGGCAGAAAAATTGGTTAAAATATACCAATTATGCAGAGCTGAAAAAGATAACCATTAGAATTTACTCAAACTATTTGATTTATTATCTTTTTTTCATGTCCTTTGCTGTTTGTTTTGTTTGATTTAAAAAAATTACAGTTTACTGTTGTACGAGTTTTCTGCTTATTTTATTTTTTACTTAGTTGATTTTACAAAGGAAAAATAAAGAGTGGGTTTTTTGTTTTTTTTTAAGTGGCCTTTTTTAACAAAACCCGTGTGGGTATTTTTACAACAACCTTGCTTACTTTCCATTATTGTATACATTTTGCATATGAGCTGTACCTTTAAAGTTGCTGTCTTTCTGAAGAAAAGTAATTAGCATTCGAGACTTGATATATTAGTCATCATAAACCTCTTATCTACTCGTTATTTTACCTCCCTTGTTTTTCATTTCAAGCTGCTTTTTGTGAGCAATGACATCTAAAACGCCTTGCTGTCTATTACAATTAAACACAGACTTAGGCTACGGAGTGATCAAGACAACCAATTCCTCTACCACACAGAACATAATAGCAGACAATAGAATGAAATACATTACATGTCATGTTAGCAAACGAGTAAAGACTGATGTCATTCAATAATGAGTTCTCGAACCATGTATCATGGTGCTGCAATCTTCGCAAAAAAAGAGTGGGCTTATCGGCACAATACTGAACATTAGCTGAAGTTTGGTGTCAAAGCGCTAACATAACATTTTAAAGCACAACAAATGTGTCTGTCGACTAGTTTCACAATTGCAGGTAAGCAATCACTTGTCGCTGTGCTGCCTTACTATAAACTGAGCTTACATCCTATTCATATAAAGTCAGCTTTATGCTAGTGATGTGACAAGTTGTTCACGAACGCAATAAAGTGTTCTGAAACATTCAGTTACTTTGCATGACAACTAAGAATTAAAACTTTTCTTTGATACCATGTGTAATGGGATGGAACTACCATATTTTTTGGACCATAGGGTGTACTTCACACCAGGGCTGAAAAAAGTATGCAAATCGGAAAGGAGCCTCAAGGGGAAATTAATCAGCTGCAAGTCAAGTAAAATCAAATAATATGCAAAGAATTGCAAGCAAATCACAAAATGGACTGTATGAATTTCCTTGCTGGGTCACTGTGGCCCAATACCTGGCCTTTTGACACAACAGTTAGGCCTACTTAACAATAGTGGTCTAATGTAATCACTGGTCGCGTGCAGGGTTGCCAATTTGGCATTTTTGAATTCTGGCTTTTTAAACATGGTTGTCTTCTTTGAAAATAAGAAAATCCAAACAAAATCAAGCTTTTTCTTTCTTTTTTTTCATTCAGAAAGGCTGGGCTTTGGCAAAACATTGTCTAAGCTGCATCTTGATTATACATTTCTTCTGACAAGAGTGTATGACCATGCGGGGTGCAAACAATATTGCAAAGATTTTACTGCTGCTCTGAAAATGTTCAGTGTATTTAAAAAGAAACGAATGTACAACAGTGTATTTATGAGGAAAGAAAATACTTCCAAGGCTGAAATTGCATTTTGTCAATGTTTCTGACGAATTTTAATATCTAGTTTTGTTTGGTTATGTATGTTTTATGTGTAGCCTATATGTCCCAAGACTGCTATCTGGTTTATTTTAGCTTTTTTGAGACAAGGTCTGGCTTTTTTTGGTGAAGACAGGTTGGCAGCCCTGGTTGTGTGTTGTAGACTTGTAATGGCGGCGGAAAGCTGTTAGTTTGAATATTGCTGAGATGATGGCACATGTGGTCAGAGCGCACTATTGCCAACACGTCCTAGAACTATGTGCGTGTATGCGAGCGATCATCATTGTGTTAGAAAGCAGAGTGGACAGTGGCTCTAGCATTAGCTGGAAACTTTTTTGTACATTCAGATTGTTAATACTTGTCTGTACGACTGCTTTGGTTAGTGGTTGCCTTGGGGTTCACCCATTGGAATAGCATTACATGCCAAATGCCATTCCAGAATGTAGTGCCATGCAAAAATGCTGAAATTGCATCGAAACCAGCATGCGCTGATAAGCTCACACCGGTAACTGTGCACACGTGCCTAAAAAATGCATGCGTAGAATGCCTACTTGACAGAAACTTTTAATACTGTCTGTGTGTCGTTCTATAGATTAGATCAATTAAAAATCCGTTTCACCACCACTGAACTAGCAGCAGCAATCATCGTTTGAAACACAGCGCCATTCTGGAATGGCATAACACTTATAGCTAGAGCACAACTTTTTTGAATGAGCATAAAATTGCTACAGCTTACGTTACAGGATGCTGATACCAAAAACTAGCACTTTACGACTGGGAGTTTTTAATGTTTGTTCCAGAAAAGTTATTTATTATGACCATAGAGTAGTCACAGACAGTCGATGCTAATTCTTGAAGCTGACTTTTACATCTTTGTTTTTTGTGTAGGTTGAAGCAATAAGTATAATCCGGTGTAGGCAGCACAAAAATCTCAATATTTAGAGTTGCAGTATTTGCTAAAGATAATGCTGCAGACCTTCTGTTGCACAAAGTAACACAATATGCAAAAAGGTTTTAATGCGATCTAGTTTATAGCAAAAATGCTCAACTCGTGCACAAACCACTGTCCACTGACAACAAACTCACTCCTGTAACTGCGCACTCTTGCCCAAAAAATGCATGCATAGAATGCTCACTCAACAGAAACTTTTAACACTGTCTGAATATCCTTATACAACTTTTAACACTGTCTGAATAGCCATTATGTGTAAGCGTGGCCATGCTATGGTGTGCAATATTGAACTTGTCAAATCATCATTTCCTTTTATATCATAGAATGAGTTTAAGCCAGTCAAACAGAATAAGTCAAGCTGTTATATTAACCCTTTTTGTCATGCTTGGGCCCTTTCTTGGACCCGAGTTTGCAGCTTTTTGCAACTCCATAACTCGCCAGCCGATTGAGCAACCCTCTACGGATTCGGAAAGGTTTCCAGTTTACTTGGAAAAAAATATTTTTGATTTGGGTTTAGGGTTTGCTGTGGGTGGCATCATAATGGGGCATATCTTTGCGATTTTATGGCTGAGGTTACCTGGTCCTGGGCACCAACCCAACAGATCATTTTTTTTGGCTCAAGGTTTTTTGGAATCTAGGCTATCATCCAAGTCTTTAGAGCCCTTGATTGGCTTTCTAGCATATATGGAGTCAAAATTATGGCTCAAACTAAAAATTGGTAAAAATTCTATTCCCACAAACGCTGACCCTGGGTATATTACACCCATATTATATATATGGCCATAGCTAGCCAGCAGATTGAGCTAGAGAGATGTTCAAGCCCTCTAGAGATGGGGAAAGTCTTGTTGTTTAGATACAAAAACATTTAAGCTGGGTATGTTGGTTGTTTGTGTTTACATAATGGGAGAATGTTTAGAATGTTTATGCATATTTGTTTATATTTGGATGACGTCATCACCCCTAGGAGCCAACCAATCAAGCTGATTTCATGGCTCAGTTTTTTTGGATTCTGGCTCCAGGTATGGTAGCAAATCAATCAAGGACTCTAAAGACACGGATTATAGCCTAGTTTCCAAAAAAATCTTGAGCCAAAAAATGGCTCCACCCTGTAGCAAAGAGCAAAGATATTAATTCCAGTGTTTGCTGCTTTTATTGTCTCACAAACGCTTCCAATGAAGTGAAACGTTTGCAAAAAAATGGATCCAGTAGGCCCAGATTTGTTGCAGTGGCATGTAGCCTAAAATGTTTTTGAAATGATCGGATTGTTGGCAATTGATTAGTGTAAAGGCAACAAAACGTTTGCCATGCTTACCATTACACCTGAAGCTAGAAAATGCCTAGCAGTATCTACTACCTTTTCAGATTTGAATTTCCTGCTGAAAACACCCAGTAAACGTGGATATCGCCACAGAGAAACCACCCAAAAGTGTTAAGATTTTAACTTGATACTTTGCATAACCAATTGCAGGTGTCGTAAATACAGTTGGGAAGCTTTTGAAGAAGTGTGCTCTTCGTTTGACTACAGAAAAAATATTCTTTATACTTCCGGAACAAGTTTCTAATGGTGGAGTTAGCATGTGGTGTGAGCTCAAACAGGTTAGAAACACATACTTGTTGATCTGGTAGTGATTTTAGAATAGTTTTGAAATTTTAAAGAGACAAAAGCAAATGAAACAAAACACATGCTAAGGTTTTTAGAAATAGGGAAGAAAGTTTACTGAACACACACGCCATAACTGAGATGATAGTGTAATGGTCATGGTGTGTGTTTCAAACTAAAGTTTGTGTTTTCTCTAAAAGTCTTGGCATGTATTTGAAACTGCAGTTGGTATGATTGGTTAAGATTTGCTTAAGTTTTTCAACTTTCACCTGTGAGCTTATGATTACATTTTACAGTGACTGAAGATACATAGTTGACGCATATCCATTTCCTAGTAAAACACTTTGTGAGCAGATTCAGCTGCTTTGCCTTTGTGAGACTGTGTCACTTAACTCCTTGGCGTCTGGCTTCTTTCGGGAATTTTCGAAAAAAAAACGCCTAAACGCTTTGCGCTTGAATTTCTCCGGTCTGATATGCTCTACAGACCTGGTAAAAGTCTCAAAAGACGCGACAAGTCTTCTAGTCTGCACTCGAAAAAAATTTTTTTGCTTGGGGAATGCGGGTTTTTTTGTGAGTGACGTCATAAGCGGAGGACTTCTAGGCCACGTTGGCCCACTTTTCCTGGCCCTGGGCGCCAACCGTTAGGTGGTAGTATTTCGCTGAAGTTTTTACTGGAAACTAGGCTATAATCCGAGTCTTTTCATACTTTGGATGACCTGCTGGGGTTTCGGGTTCAAAAGTTATGATGTAAGTTAGTAAAAATGTTTGACAAATTAGCTAATTAGATAATTAATTAATTTGTTTATTTTAGATCATAAGTTTCGAACCAGAAACGCTAGAAAGTCGATCAAAGGCTCAGACTCGAGCCTAGTTTCCAATGAAAACTTCAGCGAAACACTTTGGCCTAGAGGTTGGGCCCTAGGCCAGGTAACATGACCCTAAAACTACTTCACTTATGACGTCAGTCACAAAAAATCCACACCCCCAACCAAAAAATTTTTTTTGTGTGCAATCTACTAGACTGGCCGATCCATTTGAGCCCCTGAACAGCTCTCTAGTAGCGCAATCGGCGGAGGAGCTAGAGGATGTTGGTAAGGCAACCGAAAACTGCTGTTTTTAGGCCGAAATCGAAGTATGAATATATCGTATGCCGGTTCTCAAAGTGTTAAATGCAAGAACAAGTCACCTGTGCTGAAGTGCCAAGGTTTTGTCCAGTTATATGGACTGCAATCCCACTGACTGAGATCCGCAGGAATTAGTTTACAGATGTGTTGCATTTTTCAATAAGTTTAACTTTTGATTATTTATTCATTTGTGGTCAGTTTGTTATTAACCGGTAAAGGGAATGCATTGGAATATACATGACCAAATTAAGTTCTTCTAGTACCAGGTTGATTGTGGCAACATATTCGGACGGAAAATGGTAAACAGTAAAAGAGGTTTTGGAACATCTATTCTGTAGCAGTATATAATGATGAACGTACAGAAGGAATCATAAGAAAGCAATTTAAGGGTGCTGTGTTTAGAGATCGCCTGATATGGCTTTTTTGGGGCCGATATCGATACCGATATATCAGCCATTCATGGACTGATAGCCAATACCAATATGTAACCGATATTTCTAAAATTTTTAAACCTTGTTTTCTGCTTCATTATCAAAAGTATAATGTATTCTATACCTTACTTTTTGAAAAACTTCAAAAATCAGAATTTATGAGCTAAAATTTTTCAAATTATAGTAATTTCAATATTTTGCTATTATTTTTAATTAATCTGATTAATGATGATGCTTTTGTTTTGGCTGCAATGACCAACGCGTGCTCCATGGTTCATGTTGTCTGCTTGTTCATGAAAACACACCTGCTAGTGTTGCTGCAAGATAAGTGTCTTGACTTGGTTCATTGTGCTTTCTTGCACAAGTTGTCTATGTGCGTGAGGAATATAACAGCATTTTGTCAATACCTACTGAGGCCCGTATTATTGGCTGTTATGGCCGATACTGATATATCGGTAAAACCCAAATATCGGCCCGATATATTGGCAAGGCCGCTTACCGATAAATTGGTCTATCTCTAGTTGTGTAGCATTATAACAATATAAATCAATATATAAGAATCCTGTGCTGTATGTGCAATGTCTGATATGCATCAAAATGAGTGGTGTACCACAGAAGCTGTTCTGTTAATATTAATAAAGAAGCACTTCTGCTTACATTGCTAAATATTGATGTGGAAGGATTTATGAATGAATTCAATACTTTTTGATGTTTGACCGTAGAGTTTAGTACTGCTGTCAACAGTGCAAAAGACCCTGTGTTATGTGACAAGCTTTTACATTGTGAAAATTTCATGTTGTAATTATCTTTCAAACCTTAGAAAACATATTGTTTTTGCTTTCATTCTGCAGGCTTACTTCTTTGATGAATATCAGATGGATGGTGTCAACAAAGAACACAATGAAATATTTTTAGAAATCACATTGGAAAATCTTTGCAGAGCATTGAAATCAGCACAAAATGCAAAATCTCTGAAGATCAAGTTAACCAAAAAGCAAACTGCTTGCTTGACTGTTGAAATTGAATTGGTAAGTGTTAATTTGAAATATTGCCGGTATACTTTGAAGCTGTTGTTCAACATCAGTGTTTTTTCAGTTCAACATAAGTAGGGATGGGCATTTCAGAATAGTTTACTATTCCAGATTTATTCCAGAATAGCTCAATTGAATCCAGAGTATCTACTCCTGTTCTGCTTGTTTCCTACAATGTGTTACATTTACACTTGAGAAGTGAGAGCTACTAAAAAAGGTTGTCTACTCAAAAAACAAGGAGGCCTACACAACCCATGTCCCTTAACCTTTAAAGACCTGGGTCCTTTGCCAATCACTATTACCTAACATGGGTTGCTAGCGACCTGTGTCATATATACTGACAAGTGAGTAGAAGGACACTGGCAATTTGAAAGTTTTTGTGCAATATCATGAATATCACTTAACCTGATAAACTAAAGCTCAGAAAACTTAGTCTAAGACAGCACTTTTTAAACTTTATTATGTTACAGCACACTAATACGTTCTGAATTTGGCTGCGGCACACATACTTTGTGAAATTGAAAACCAACTTTTCACAAACCTTGCAACGAAAGCTACTTATTTAAAACACTCTACAAGTTTATAACACCTAACTTAAGATGAAAAGTTAAAACCCAAAGCAATCCAACGCGGACCAAAAATATTTGCAGCATAAGGTTTTGTTAAAACATAAAACTTTTGCGGCACACTTCATTCTCTTCAGCGGCGCACAGTTTGGGAAACACTGGTCTAAGAGTTTGATGAACGAAAGTTCAAAAATGAAAACATGTGAATTCTCCATATAGGTAAGAACAGCATGCAAAGTCAGTAACAAGGTGTTAAGTGACTCTGTGCAGTGTGAACACAGTACTGTGACCACTTTTTATGTTCATTGCAACATGGTTCCCCACAGTTTTGATAAAAATACTAAAAACTGATAAAAATTTGGTAAAAAAACTAAAAATTGATTTTTTACTAAATTTATGGCTTTTTCTTCATAACTTTTGAGCCAGAAATGCTAGAAAGCCAATCAAAGCCTCGAAAGACTTGGACTATAGCCTAGTTTCCACTAAAAACTTGAGTCAAAATTTTTGCTCTAGCAGTTGTGGTTTAGGGCCCGATGACCTTGGCCAAAAAGGCTTAAACCTATCCCACTACCCCAATTGTGACATCATTAACAAAAAATACAAAACCCAAAACTTTCAAAATTAAAAAAATCCAGACAAGAAGACTCACCGCATCCTTTGAGGGTTTGAACAGCTTTCCAGCTCAATCGCCTGGAGTGCTATGGAGTTGCTAAAAGACCCAAGAAATGTGCATTTCAGTCATGGAGTTGCTAACTGACCCAAAAAAACGTCAAATCTACTGGCTCCTGAGGAGGATTCTTGGGAAGGACTGATATTGAATTATTTCATATATATTTATAGAAAATCCCTACATTTGTGTTTCCCACAGCTTATCAGTATTTGCATCAAGGGTGTCTGAACGCATTTGATTTGGTGGGCTAAAATTTAGACATGGCAAGATTGCACAGGCGGAATACATGGCGTCCCAAATTCGTTGGTGTCGTCAGAACAATTTCATTCTGCCCAGCTAATGAGTTCACTGGCAATGTTGCCAATGTATCATCAGGGCTTGAAAAAATGTAAATTTCCCAGGTAGATTATTGAAATTTCCTGTGGGCTGAAGTTGAAGACGATCACCCCTTTATGACATCACAAAAGGAATTTGTTTTCTTGAAAACGTTGCACTCAAAGAGTCTTAACTATCACTGCGTTCACATAGATCAACTTACATTGATTCAGCCTACTAGCAGCGGCTCACATTCAACGTGTAAACAGTTGCATTGCTACAGTGTACCGCACTACTGCTCGGTATGCAAAAACGAGATACTGAAGGAGTGCAAAACCGATGAAAGCGACAAATCTTCACCACAAAGTGGAAAATTCTCACGCCTAATCCTTCCTTAACCTGCTTCTAAAATTTGCGTTTTGTGGGCACTATCCAATTTACAAGCAATTTTTTACTACATTAGAGTTTTAGATAATTCATTTTATACCTTGGCTTCCAGTATGTTTTCAGCCTAAAATCAGCAATTTGCATGTGTCTTTGCATGGGAATATCTCTGGCACCATTAGCGCTATAGAGCTGTTCAAACCCTCAAAAGACTCCGCAGTCTTTGAGTCTGCAATGAAAAAAAATTGGGGGATTTTGGATGTTTTGTGAGTGACATCATCAGTGGAGTAGTTTTACGCCTTTTTAGCCCATTTCATCTGGCCCTAGGTCCAAACTGCTAGATGGTACTATTTTGCTGAAGTTTTGATTGGAAACTAGGGTAAAAACAGAGTTTTTTCAGAGTTGCTGGGGTTTCAGGTGAGAAGTTATGACCTAAAAACAACAAAATTAGTAATTCACTGAGTAGTTAATTACTTGTTTTGTTTATTTTAGATCATAACTTTTGAACCAGAAATGATAGAAAGTCAATCAAAGGCTCAAAAGACTCTGATTCTGTCCTAGTTTCCAATGAAAACTTCAGCGAAAAACTTGCTGTAGCCATTGGACCCTAGGCAAGGTAACATGAGCCAAAATGGCCAAAGACCTACTTCACTTATGATGTCACTCACAGAAAACCCAAAACCTAAAAAAATTTTTTTCATTGCAGACTCGAAGACTTGCCAGTCTTTTGAGTGTTACAACAGCTCTCTAGCGCAATCCACCTCAAGGAGCTGTGCAGGTTGTAAGTCAACCGAAATATCCCTGGCTTTTCCCTGATTTTCACATACGATCTATTTGTACACCAGCAGCCAAAGTGTTAAGTAATATATGGACTGCTTACATGAAGCTTCGCAACAATCGCCAGCATTTGGAAAACCTTAACACGGTCTCTAATGAGCAACCAAATCGTAGTTAATAGACCATTTAGGGACTTCTAGACACCAAACTAAAGGCAGCCTTTGGATAATAAATTTTAATAGTTTCTAACACAATTGTTATGGCAAGATTGTATGTAGCTTGCAGAGCAGGGATGAGCAATTCGCACTCATGATCATGACATGCCTGCAGCTCCTACACAGTATAAGCCAGTGATTCTCAACCATTTTGCCAAAGGGAGCCAAATCCAGACTTAATATTTTGTGAAAGAGTCGCACTTAAAATTTTAATGCATGTCAAGTCACACATTTTGTTTTCTTGCAGAATGAAAACAGTTACCGTATTTTACGGACCATAAGGCGCAATTTCAATCCTTTTTTTCCTCATAAATTGATCGTGCGCCTTATAAGCCGGTGCGCCTAATGTATGGATCAAGTAGTGCTTTATTGCCTACACTCAAAACCAGTACC
>JGI24022J15233_10004087_pt1 | contig 14881 bp, 12 predicted proteins | sample Ectturendosymbi2_FD_15233 | JGI IMG/M metagenome (IMG submission 15233) | reverse complement strand
CCTTCAATTAAACAAAAAGCGGTTTGCATATCGTATCAAACTTATGATGACTGTCTATTGCAACACGCAATGGCTTGCGAAGCGCTGAGTAATCAATGTGTCATACAGCATAAAAAGTCTGCTGTCAGGCCTGCTGAGCGAGCTTAAGCAACAACAATGTAGCCGCAGCTGATTACCACGATAAAGGATTCCTACTAGTTGCGGTCGCCCACGTTGTGCCAAACAAAGTACAGTACATTGCGTAAAGACCGAAACAGCTTCATTACAAGGGACTTTCACTTACACACCCGGAGGCGAAGTACGCAATTTAATGTCTTGCACGAAAGGGGAAATTTCTCTTGTTAAGCCTTGCGCTCAATCCAACAATAATGTTTTAGGCTTACGGAAGAACAGGATGATCATTCTTATCACGCAGCAGATCCGTTGAATTCGAACGCTAGCGAACTACTTTCGATTTGACAACTCAGCGTGCACCGAACAAACGTCAGGTAATGATATGAAAACTCAAGCTGAACCCACTGTGTGAGACTTGAAGTTACGTTTACGAGTCGCGGCGACCAACTCCCTAACTAGCAGTGGAAAAAAGGTTTGTCGAAGTTGTCACTGTAAACGAAAAGCTCTGTTTACGACTTAAAATAGACTTGCGATGAAGATTTCACCAGGCAGTTTACTGAAAAACAGCTTTGAACACTCAGCGAAATATCGAAAGGACCGTATCTTAAAAATGAAAAGCTACATCAAACAGGGGGTATCTTGTATGCCAGTGTTTCGTAACCTTTACTGGGTCGCGGACCCCTACAAAATTCTGACAAAAGCTATGGACACCTCTACAAGAAGTACATTTCAACAAATTGAACTTAAGTTTTAATCAATTTAGCCATTATCTAAAAGTCTGCACACAAAACGAAGTGTTTATGGACCCCTTAAAGCACATTCATGGACCCTATGTGTTCCACAGACCTCAGGTTAAGAACCTGTGTTATAGATGGAACCCCAGACCTTGGCCACGGAACAGAAATCATCTATTTCCTTCCATCAGCAAATAGTTTCAGAGAGCTACGACCGATGCGTGACAATCGAAGCTACTATTTAAATCAAGCAACAGATTTACAACACAAGAGAACTAACTTCCCGCAACAAGGAAGCACAATATGAACAAAATAGAGCAAGCATCCGGACCCAAAGTATAACGTCGCGCCAATATGAACAACCGAACCGCAGAGAAACTACAAAGAACTAAGTGACACCAAGAAGCCAAGCCTGCGACACTTAGGTAAACCATTTACAGTTTTTTTTTAAGATTTGACTTTGCTGACCACAAAGACATGTTGAGAGACCGCAACTGTTTTATATGAATACCGAGATGGTTGCAAAGCAAGGTTTTAGTGTATTTCGATGGTAATAGTAAAGCGAGTTTCTTTTTGTATTTTGAGAGACAGTTAGAAAAATTTGAGGTCAAACTCCTTAAAAAAACATTGCTTAAATGTATTCTGCGACCATCAGGAAACTACACTTCCAGAAATGTAACACCATAGCCGGAAAAAGCAGACAGCTTTCAGCTCGATTTTATTACGCGCTTGCTTGCGTGTGAATCACTACCAGATGCAAAAATATGCAGCCACCACAGTGCTCCTTCAAAACAGTACCCGAAAGATACCAACTACGTGAACTGAAAGCAACGTAACATTGATTGTCCAGCTGCGAATATGAGCCAAAACGAACGAATGCTATTCGCTGGCATAATTTCACTTCAGGGTGACGCGGCGGTCTTTGTTGCGCAACAATTACCTACTTTGAACAGGTTCACATTCACACTTGGCACAACACTTAACACCAGTGGTAAATTACTGCAAATTACTTCAAATTACCCGGTTTCGGCACGACTGAGAGATTGGAAGTTGGACTTCGGAGTTATCCAAGCGCAGTCGGTGCTTGCAGCAAGTAACTATTCCCGACAACGAGCATTTCCTGAAACGACAGCACTGTGCGAATACAGGAAACGCTGCAAGTTCACAGCTTGGATAGAAATGCTATTGCGGTGGTGATTTTTTGTCCAAATGCGTTTCGGTGATCCATCGATTACGCAAATCCGAAGTTTGCAAAACGTTGAAGGAAATTCGCTTTCGCGGTTTAAAATGAACATGGCATGAAAAAAACACCAACAACAGCCTTTCGAATGCAACTAGATTTTCTGCGAAGATGAGTTGAATAGAAGTAATCGCACTGTGCACACAGCACGTTTATTTAAAATCACTTACCGTGAGGTCTTAGAACTTTACTTGATACAAAAAATCACAATACAGGCTAGATAACGTCAAGTCCGATTAGTGCTCAATCTGGGTGGTATTGAACGAATAAAGTGTAATTAAATAATACGCGCTCCAGCAAGTACAACCCATGGAAATTTTATACCATGTGTGCTGATGGAGAACCCACAGCTTTGACTTAACGAATTTCAATAGGTAGTCCAGTGATTAATCTTGCAAAAAAAACGTCTCTATGCTTTGTGCTAACTATTTCTATTATTGACAAAAATCTCCATCTTTAAATGTCTTCAATTCGTAAACGCAAATGCCACTGCGTTTCCGCTGATTTTTCGTTGGACCAGACAATTACTCTATAACGCAGTTACGGAAATGAGGTGGTATGCAAAAAAAAGATTGCAGTCAAGCTACGAAAATCCTCCCAATACCGAGTCAGTGTCACGGCACGCGAAGGCCCACAACAACGCCACAATTACGTGTTAGTGCGGGCCAGATTTATTCTGCTCTCATTTCAGCAAACCAGCCAGCAGTGATAACGGATCTGGCTCACCAACAGGACAACAAAAACAGCCATGTCACAGCCACCCGAGTGCACGGCACGTTGTTTCCTAAATGCTGTTTCGCGACGTGAATAGGAGCTTAGGAACCCGGTGCCAGGAAATGCTACGTCAGAAGCACGTTAGCAACAACATGAAAATGAATGACGCGTACAATGCGCAGTGAATTATGACAAGCCCGGTGTGATTGCTGACGTGTTGCAGTGAACGGCTCCCACTGAGTACCCAGCAACGACCGAGATTTTCTTCTGTAAGTTTTCGACGAGACAGCAAAAGACAAGCGCAAAATGCAGACAAACTTTTTACCACTGGGAGCAGCGCCACGGCGAGATTCCGAGGCCAAGCTGTACGCATAAGTTAGCGCAACTTCTTACACTCTACTCGTGAACAAAGAAAGCACACACGTCTGATTGAAAATTTATGTTCAACCGTAAAAACCACACCAAGACTTCATGCTGCTTAGGTCACCACTCAGTACTAAATCATAGTAAACGCGTTTGTTTCCCTTGGTGTTCACAAAAAAGCGAGCAAGGTCTCTTGCGGAGTAACGATGAAAGCTAATATTTGGACAGGGTTTTGCTGACACAGCTACACAACAAGAACTTTGAAAATCTCTAGGGTTTGCTAGGGTTCAACTTCCCCAACTCAAAAGTGCCACAAAGTTAATTATATCAAAGAGTTCGCTTACAAGCACACATCTTATTGAAGTGATAGTGGCGTCAATATCCAATCAAGGCCAATTCGTTCCTCACAACAGCAAAGCAGCTGAAGGAAGCCCACCTTGTGCAATGGACCCAGTGCAATTAGCCACGTTTGAGAGCTGATAAAGCAGGACTGCTACCAAAGCCAAGAAAATGCTCGTTTGAATGGCAGAAAAAAACATACAAAGCTTAAACTTACTGAATCTTGCAGGAATCAGTCACAAGCTCTATGGACAAAGAATTCTGGTGAATGCACTTCGAAACTTTTTTCGATAGCTCTTCGTGTGTGAAACTCAGACACAGCGCAATATCTTCTTTGTATACACGGTTTAGGAACGGAGATTGTTGGACGTCAACGCAGTGGTCTAACGGCGGTAAGGTGCCATTTCCATCTTCACAAGCGCACTGTCCGGTAAAAATCCTGCGCGGTGTGCCTTGAAGCGATTTGTGCCACTTTTCGATTTCTTCGTACAACGAGCGGTCAATCTGAACAAATGTGAAAGATTAACACAAAGACAAAATACCCGAATTAGCGCTCCAGCTGTTATACACAATTCACACTTTGGCTACTGGGGCCCAAGTGACCCTTTTCGCACGTTTTAAGAGTATTTTCATTCAAAATTCTCAAGAACTATTTCGCCTGCGACAGTCGCTCTGTACATAATGACTTCACCATATATTTGTACACCCATCGATATTGGAAGCCTGTTATCCATTTAGATTCACAACACATGTTGAAACAGTCATTTTAATATTCCACAGTTTCATAGGTCTGAAACTCAAATCAAATTTTTCTTTCAGCGTTCTTCGTGAACAAGCAACACAACCTTCTGGCTGTACTTTAAGTCGTCTACCACAGAAATCTTTTTAACAGCACATAGGTTGTTGATTTCGCACTGCATACGCAACTTTAAATTTTTTTGGTGCCTGAGGACGAAACATCACAAGAAGCTGACGTTGCAAGGCATCGAGCCCCTCTCAATCGCGATCGCGACACAGCGATTTCTCTCAATCGCGACACAGCGATTTACTCAAGCACTGCCTTGCACGTGCTACAATACGAAAAAATCAATCCTGCAAAGTTGCAACTCAGAAGCGTACCTCTTTACTCATTTTTTCAGTGGATAACACGTTTGAACTCGCTTCCGAGGCGTTGGGGTTGAACTCGTGAAGTCGTGTGCTGCTTTTTTCAGGCGTTTTTACTTTTTCTGTTTCGGTAAGGCTCCGATTTCGTCTGATCCGACGCCTTGGTGATACTGAAATAATAAGTTTAGGACATACGTTATAGTCAGCCGCTGCACCACAACTGCATAGGCGTAACGATGTCCTGCAACTAAGGTAAGGTCCATCCAATAAGCACGGCTAAAATTTACTAAGTTTCTCAAACCTTTAAACTTTCAAAGATTGTTACTGTTAAACACCTGCCTAAAAACCCTTCAGTGGTACTTGGCCCAACCACATCCATGTCCACTTGAAATATTTTCTACACTACTTGGATAAAATATAACAAAATGTAGCTAAAAACAGTTAAAAATTATGCTTAAATACAAAGTGTATTGGAAAAACCTTTATCAATAATTATTTTCAAAACTCCACATGCATCAGATCGCAGAAAATAATACAATGCATAGCTGCTCCATTTACCTACAAGTCAACCTAAAATAGTGGTTCATAATCTTTTCTCTACTGTGCTTCCTTAAGCGGTTGTTCTTTGTTTCAAGCCCGCTGACATGAAATATGTTGTAAAAACAAATGCATTTATTGGTAAATTTATTGATCAAACCTTACATGTTGTAGAGCACGTAAGGACCTGCGCCCCCTGGATATTTATTAACACTCATCCTGGGGAAGCGTGTCTCCCAGTTAAGAACCGCTGACCTAAAACATCTCATTCCAAGAATATAAACGCCTTGAACATGAAGGAGTTGGGCTGAAAGCTTAGACAAACAATGATTAAATTTCTGTTCTTTTTTCATCATTAGCTGTACTTTTCAATGCCAAATAAACCATACTAGTTTGGATTTCTGTCCTCATAATTCTTAGCCTGCAATTATAAATCTCACTTAACATTTAACCAAAGGTCACAAAAATGCAACTTCTTAACAAGGTAGCTACATCATGAATTTCAAAACAACATACTAAAACTCAATTTTTCATCTTTCTTTTTCACAAGCTGTGGATGTGATTCAGGATTTGGATTGCTAGGAGTAGAGGTAAGTACAATTGACTTCAAGGCACTCACTTCTGCTTCCAAGGCATCAATCTGAAAAAGTTTTTCGAATTTACCAAGATTGCTATGTTGCATCACCTCAAGACTTTGCAGTCTAGTGCATTTTAAATAGCAGTTAGGCTTCTATTGACTAATTTTTCAGAACTTGTTTGAATCCAAACCAGAATTCAAAGAAATTGTTAAAGTTCAACTGTTCTTTGGTTTGTCACATTCGTGGAGTTTTTGACAACTGTTACTCCATTCAGTCCATATTTTTTAATCAGCTCCAAGACCAGTGTTTCTCAAACTTTTTTGTTCCATCGCCCCCTTTTCACTCTCAACACATCATTGTTGCCCCCAAAACCTGATAAAGCAAACACAAGGTAGTATTTTTGGACAAAACCCGTGCCATTATAGCACAACCATCCAATCAGTTACCACATGTTATAATATCTGAAACAAGCAATTGTATTATGACGCTAATAATTAAATATATTCAGAGTTCTTGTGAAAATAACACACACTGCAGGCGGGCACATAGACGATCCAGAGTAAAAATGTAACGGATAAATTGGTACAACAACCTCCAACGATTATATCATAGCAAATTAAAATTTGCAAGAAACTAGTAAGTCATAATAGAGGGCTACTGAAGTTCAATGAATGACCAATTAGTAGGAGTGTTTGAGCACTTTCACCCCCTTTGTGTTGTTTTTCCCCTATCACTCCATTTGTTTTGTTTGCACCCTTGCTCCTCAAAATCTCCCCCAAGTAGGCAATTCCACCCACTTTGAGAATCACTGTCCCAAATGCACATACTTAAAGCAATGCAAATGCATACAAGAGGCTGTCTGAACAGTTAGCAAAATATACACATACATTTCCCTGGGCTTCAGCAAATCTTTTCTCTGCTTTTTCTCTCTTCACATTGGCATCATAAACCATTTTGTTTGCTTCTTCAAACAAACTTGCTGTAAGGTCTTCAATTTCAGATTCTACTTTTTTTCTGCTTTCTTGTAGCTTCCTGCATTCCACATTTTTTTCGGCCAACTCCTGCAAGATGCAGTAAGAAAACAAATAAATCCAAGGAAAAAAACTAGAATAGATGCAAATACACAACAAAAACATTTGCCACAAATTATAAAAAACACACAAAATGAAAAGGGAAGTTTATGAAGCATACATCATAATAAAAAAGTGAAAGTGATACCTTCTGAGACTTCTCCAGCTCTTTCTGTAATCTTGCTATGGTTTGTTTGCAAAGCAGTTCATCTGCTTGTGTATGAGATAAGAGGCCATTTTCAATACAGCGACTGCTAGCAACCATCTTCAAGGCAGAACCATTGGAATTACAACTTACTCCATTTGGCATTGCTTTGTAAATTGCAGTGTCCATCAGCTTACATTCACAGATTAACTTGAGGTAAAAAATATTAAACCAAATTATATATATCTGTGAACAAGCAAGGAGTATTCAAAAGCTATTCATGATTATTGAAAATATTTTCACTGATTTGCTGTGCCAGTGGATACATCAACTGTTTGAGGCTAGGATAAAATACGCTTAGCAGTGATTGAAAAAAATTGTGTGAAGTTTTAGAAAGGGTTACTGTATATAGAACATCATAAGTTGTGCAAGTTGCTGCTTGGTAGAACTTGCACAAAATTGAAAAAGTGGTTGAGACCTTGCTGTGAACAGGCATCACAAGCAAATGTAAGTCAGATTTTATTCAACTGGTTAACGAAACATGCACCTACAAACAAACAGCAAAAAAACAAGTTGAAGTGTACAGTGTAAGGATGTGAATTATGCCATGCTTTGGAACTTAGTTGACTAATGATGTTAGCAGCTTTTTTATTCTAGACTGAATTTTTTCTCAAGAGAGCAGATGCTTCACAAAAAAAACAAGGCAATTGTTGACAACTTTTATGAAATCTAGTCCCATCCACCTTTGATAAATTTTTGTTCATCCATTTGGCTTGAAACACAGCAACATTATTTTTTATAATATTTTTCAACAGCACATATTCAAAAAATTCTTTAGCCTAATGTGATAAGGAGAGTTAACTTTGGCATTCTGTTTCATACGCAACAATTTATTTGAGAAACTGAGCCCACAGGCATAACAGCACGTATAAGGAGCAACAGAGATAGAATTGTCCTGATGCCTTTCAGCACAGGCCTACTTATCTTTATATATATTATATTAAGTAACGTCTTCAATCCCACGCGCAAGACGCTTGAATTTAAGCATGCATCGCAGTAACATGGAAAACGCAAATACATGAAGGAAGATGAGGATACATACATGGGGGTAGTAGAGAGTATACGCTTGATGGCGCAAATACATTTACTTTGATGAAACACAAGCTTTTGAGACATTAAGCATGAACGATATACTTTTAACTTGGTATTTATAGGAATGATACAGGCAACATACCAATATGAATCAGGCATGTATTGGATATTGGCTGTGGTCTTTTTCTCTTGAAATCACATATACTGTATATACGTACCCGAACTATCAAGAGATATAGCAGATTCAACCATTGTTAAGCCTTTGTTTAGGCTTCCATTGTAAGGTGTATTATGGAACAGTGGCGTAGCCAGCCCAAAAATTTTGGGGGGGGCAAAATGTTTGATTTTAGGTGAATAACACTATTTTGTTTGGAAAAATGCCTCTTAGTGAACAAAATTACTATCTTTTCTAAAACTTTGGGGGGGCATGGGCCCCTTTGGCCCTCCCCTGGCTACACCTATGTTATGGAATGGCATAAACATGGTTAAAATGTCAAATAAAACACTGCCTGGTATCCAGCTCATTTTTTCAAGAAAATCACCTGGTACCAAAGGTGTTAACACCACTGACAATGCAATACTGGATACTTTGATATAAGGATATCCTAGGTGACAGCCTTATGCCAATTTGTTCCTTTCACAGATCTACCAACATCATGAGGAAAACAAGATTGATACAGTATAACCATACAGTCAAATTGAAAAACCATCATACAATCCCTCGCATTCACAAGTGCTGGGATGGCAATGGCATCAGACTGCACCAAGGTTGAAGATTAGTTAAAAAGATGGCCAAGAAGCCCAAGGAGCCGTATGTCTCTGTCATGAACCACACTAGAACAAAGTTCAGATTTACACTGTTAGTATTTTTAACTAAATAGCACCCTTGCTGCAATCCTAGGCTTTAGAGGCCAACAGAATGATGCTAACCTTCAGTCCAAGATCTCACACATGGACACAGACTTTAGTCTAATTCCTACGCCCATAATTCTTGAAAGATGAGTTATAGCCAAATGTGCCACTATTGTATCTCATATATATAAAATGTATGATGAGTAGATGGATACCATCATGAAAATATTTAATTGAATTGTTTTTATTTTCAAACATATTTTATTAAATCACTAATCTGTTTTTTTTCTGTACAGTAACAGTAGCACAATTTTTGTCAATGGACTTGAAGTGACCACCAGTGATGCCAGGTAGCAGAATGATTCGCCCAAATGAAAACTCTATTTTTCATGTACCTACCTTATTGGATTATTTTCATCCTTTAACTTTTTATATTGTGTGGCAATATTATCTGAAACTGACTGGCTGATTAGAATACCATCCTTATCTTTCCATCTTCTGGATTTATCATCTCCACTGCAGTCTGTATGGCAGGGGTCTCAATCTCAAATTGCTCTGTGGGCCACATGAGGACTTGCAAGGCAATCCGCGGGCCGCATTATGATGCTGATACAACAATAGAGGTACCTGAACTTAATTTTACATCATATTTCCTGCAAAATGTATCATGAATTATAGGCAAATCATTTCTAGCTGCCTCTACATTCGTATTAATTAATTCTAGCCATCTAAGGAACTTGTTCACTCACTAGCTGAGCACTTTTAAACACCAGTGAATAAACTAACCTAGATGTTATTCATTTTATTAATTTTCATGCCCGATTTTCCTCTAGGGAGGGTCACAGGGGCAACATCCATAGGAGAAGTTAAAATACCTCTCAGTCAACAGCAATTTCAGATAGTTCTGCTGGATCCACACCAAGACGAGACCCAAGAAAGGTTGAAGATGTTAGTCATTCCACCCAGATCTTGGAAGACCTCTGAGCCGCTTTCCTGTGGGTTTAACCAGCAGGGCTTGCCTCCCCAGTCTTTCATTGGGCATTCTGGATGCATGACCAAACTAATGTAGTTGAGTTTTCTCAATTAAGAGAAGTGGTTGGATATTCAGGGCACTGCAAATTTCACAGCTGCACACTTCGTCTCGAAGTGTCACACCAGGAGCGTAACAAGCGCACAATGCCCCGGGCACTGAAAAGTTGCAACAATGTCGCAAGTTTTTTTTCAATGCAGGACATTTAATCCCAAAATAGCCTAGGTTCAAATATGGAGGCATCAAACTTGTTTCTTGCCCCGGGCGCAATCTAACCTCAGTACGCCCCTTTTGTCACACCATGGACTCTTCGCAAAAATCCCGTCTTTGGGGCTTGCACCTGAGTTACTATTCTGTTGGTCATTACCCCAGATTCATGACCATAGGTAAGGATCGGAACAAAGCCGATTTGAAAACTGACAGCTTTGCAGTGTTTGAAAGCTCCCATTTTGTAGCCACAGAGTGATAAAGCTCACGTAGAACTGTTAGCTTTACCAATCTGTGTATTAATCTCCTGGCACTCCGCCTTCCGTCACACGTAAATACCACCCCTAAGTACTTGAACTTCACCTGTTGCAGTGTATTGCTGCTCACTTGTAGCGTACACTGCCTTGGGTTTGTAGAGAGACATACACTAGTACCTTGGAATATTTAGCGCTAATTTTCATTCCGGCTCAGTCTCACGCAGCAGAAAACCGATCGAGTACATGCTGAAGTGAAGACTGTTGAGAAGATCCTAGCAACATCAAATCGTCTGCAAAAAGTAAACGGTTGATCCTGCACCTCCCAACTGTGACATCCCCATCGACTCGGCTGTGACTGTCTATCCATGTACTGTAGACCAGTGGTTCTCAACTGCAGTTCTGAGGGCCACATTCGGTTCCCAGGCACCCTTTGTGCGGCCCTCAGCAGTCTTTCAATAAAATGTCTAATATTTCATGTAACAGACTTCGTCCTGCTGAAAAGAAAACATGTAAATTGAATTGTGTTAAAAAATTTTAGTGAGGCTCTCCAACAAAACTGTAGATCTGGAAAGGTTGAGAACTACTGATGTTAACTATGAGAAGGAGCGGTGACAACACACACCCTTTTCAGACTCCAACACTAACGGTGAATAGTCATGATTTAACTCTCCAGACACAGACACACGTACAGTAACTTGATGTACAGTAACTTGATGACCAGTAACAGGCAGCCGTCAGCACCGTATTCTCGCAACACTTCACAAAGCTTTTCACGAAGAACCAAGTCGTATGCTTTCTTGAGGACAACAAAGCATGTGAAGATGTCTTTGGCATGCTCCCAGATTTCTGAAAATTTTGCTGGAGAGTAAAATGTGGGACTCTGTATTGCTACGCCCGGGACGAAAACCGCACTGGGTATCATTCAGGTTTGATTGAATTATTTCGCGGCATCTTTTTTTAAGGCACTTGGCAACGTAAATGTTACTTATTTGAAAATTCCCAAAAAGCACGTGGGTTGCACAAAAGGTCCTTGTGGGCCAAATGCGGCCTACTTTTTTAAGACCCCTGCTGTATGGGCAAATATGGCACTTCATTACAGTTCATGGGTTACTGAAGTTATTTCTTCAGTTCATGACCTGTAGAATTTAAAATTACATTTTTTGTATGTCATGCACTTCCAACACTCACATCCACATAATGATGGCTGATGCATGGCTTCTGCTTCCTTAGTTCCTAACCTACTATTGCCACTTATTTCTCTCACCTATGTCAGTGTATGTGCATGACTTGCTTCTTCATTAGCATATATCTCAAGTTGCCAATGAAGAATCTTCTATGGGGCATTAGGGGCAATGACTCGATAACCTTTGGGTTTTTTCGGTGCCCTGGTATTTGTGCAATTGCTATGGTTTCTTTCTCGTGTTTGAAATTCTTAATTTTCGCCAACTCAACTATAGCTAAAGGCAGTGGCTATAGAACCACCTGCGGATCTTTAAATTTGAAGCCTTATTCGACCGCGTTCTGTAACATGACAGTAACGCATGATGAGAGTGCAGTAGGCTTGGTAGAAACGAAGTAAATGTAAAAGATAAACCCTAAACCTAACCTTAAACCTAACCGTAGCCCTAACCTAACCCTAATCCAAAGAAAATGCTAACCTAACGCTAACACTAACCTAAACCTAACACTAATAAGCTAAGCTAACCTTAATCTAAGCTAAGCTAACCCTAAGCTAAGCTAACCCCAAACTTAAGGAAAGTCGAAAGAAAAAAAACAAAACCAAAGTCGGCAAGGTGAGATTCGAACCGAAAACCTAAAGCATAGAACTAGAAGGCGTATCGCATAACCATTACACTATACGATCCACACGGTTTCAACAACAAATACAAAGTGACCCTTATATTTGAATTGCGTCAGGACAGGCGGACGAATAGTCACTTCCATAGCTAAAAGTCAGTTTTTGTAGCACTTGTACTATAATAGTACTGCTTGCACAGCAGTTTTGTAGGCTCCTCCCAAGTACTCTAAATGCAAACTAATCTAATATTGCACTTTCAGTGATTCAATTTCAGATAAGCTAGCTTCGTAAGACCTCTGCATGCAGATTACAAACAAGAATACTATTTCACTACCATTCCCACACACTCCCAGAGAGCATGCCGTCCACAGTGCCACTGTAACCGTCCATGGATCTTCTTATTTCAAAACTTATTCCACCGTACCACCGTGGTTCGAATAAAGCAGCCAGTTTGTCACTCAAGCGGCGACATCCTGGTAGCGTAGATGTGCCTCACGTCTACACTGCCGATGGTTTTCGGTTCGCCTCTCACCTTGTTGATGCCTTATTACGTTTTTGTAGTACGTAGACAAGTAGTGATTGCTTGCACGTTTCAATGCGTGGGATCAGTTTATCTTTTCTATTTTCAGAACTTTATAACAATTTTGCTTTAGGGGTTAGCATTAGGTTAGCATCAGCTTAGTGTTAGCTTAGCGCTAGGTTAGCATTCGGTGAGAGGCTGAGCGCCAGTCTGGAATCCATGGCAAGCGCACGCACGATTTTTTTTCTTGACCATTAGGGTCACGCAGCAAGAAATAATTCAATTTACTTGTCAAGCTCCCGCAAGCCTTCACTCTCCATGCATTTTTCGCTCAGAAAACCATATTTCTATGTAAAGGTTTTTCAGTAAGCTGATAGATCCAGACTAACTAGGCAGAATTCTAATTGTTGCAATAAGTTGACAATTCCGCACCTGAGTTTTGCAAAAGCCATCAGAAAAACATTTTTGTTGAATTTTGATCAAATTAAAAAAGTTTTTACAAAAGGCTGTTTCACATTATGTTTCGCAGTTAGTGTTTCATTAGATTTATTTTTCAAAGTCTGACAAGATTTTTAAATGTATAATCTCAGCATGTCTAGTACAAATCCGACTACAAAGACTGAAGCACACAATTCTGTTCCATTTATTACAAAGGTTCGTGCCGATGCATAGTGCTCGATAACATCAACTTTCATTTTGGAAATGGGTAAGTAGAACAATCATTAGATTTTCCCTATTTGTGATTGTTTTGCTTTTTTTGTACTCGGACCGTTATGAAAAAGTTCAGAGAACACCGAAGTTTAGCTCCTATTCCTGCATTTTCGAAGCGACTGGACACAAGAATTTGTCCTAACCATAACGATACATCAGAAGACTTATCTGACAAATACAACAGAAAACATTTGTTGTTATTCAAACGATAAAATTTGAAAGTTTCAAAAGATTTTTGAATGTGTCTTTTTTATATAATTTCGTTTTTTGGCAATGAATGCGTTACTGGGCTAGGATTATACAATTTTTATAAAAATGCATGCAAACGTTTATCCGGTTCATATAGAAGTACCTAAAGTAGCAAATAATAGCCTGTTGTCTAATAAATCTTATACGTTTTCGATTGGAGTCGATTTTATATATTTAGTATAGCCTATATAGGTGTTTGATTTTTTTATTGCTTGTAAAATATATGGCAATTCGAAACTGTTTTCGGTATAGATGTTGAGGTTGTATTTCGTTGAAAAGATACCAGTGTCAAGCGAAATTTCTGACTTGCGAAATTTCTGACTTCACACTATGCACGCACGCACAGAGCAATATTCTGCATATTAAATACGCTGATAAAACTGGTCATTAGGCTAAGGAATTCGTGTTTAGGTAAGTGTGTCGGGTTAGGGTTTGGGTGAGGGTGAGAAAAAGAAAAGCAATTGAGGTCAACGACTAAGTCCGAAAATGTTCAATGGCTAAAGTTATTCCCGTGCCATGGCTTGTTATGAGTACCTGACATCTAACCAAAATGTTTTAATTTACACAACACACATCAAAAAAATAGTTGCCAGACTTTATTTCTTTATTCTTAGAAGCAAAATAACTGAAAAACGATAACATGTCAGAAATTTCGCAGAGGTCAGAAATTTCGCTTGACACCGGCACTCGCCACTCAAAAACGTGTTAACAAAGCCATTCATCCACTGTCTCCAATCAAATATGCAAGAGAAGTCAAAATGTTTTTACCAATGGTTTTTCGAATGATTCCTCCTGTGCGAGTCAAAATATGCGCTTGAAATATTTTGCTTGCTGGAGAATTTATTATATTGATCCCTTCAATGGCAGTTTCTCGTTTTGCCGCAACCCACATATGCATTTTTAAAAGTTTTACGCTATACAGCAATACTATCGGGAGTGGGTCCAAGCGTCACTCGTTATTTTGACTGAAACGTCTAGGCCAGTGGTTTTCAACCCTTTTTGTACCGCGACCCATTGTGGCAACCCACTATCACCCAACGACCCCTATCTAAACTCGGATAAAGCAAATGTAATACAGATATGTAGCCTGCATAAAATATCTTCTGGCGACCCTTGCACAAATGGTACTGTTGCAACCTCTCCGGTGGTGTTGCATTGATTGTGTGATTCACCAGGAACGGGATGTGCGTGAAGAACAACACCATACATATATGTGGCGCGNANNAA
>JGI24022J15233_10004086_pt1 | contig 14885 bp, 8 predicted proteins | sample Ectturendosymbi2_FD_15233 | JGI IMG/M metagenome (IMG submission 15233) | reverse complement strand
AACTCTAGTAGTGACACTTGTCAGGACAGTTTCTTCAGCAAAGTTTATTTGCTGCTGTTGACGCAATCCTTGGTGCGATTGTCACGTCACACACACACCGACATGCAATGATCCAACCAAAATGCGGGCAAATTACTTAAAAAAGGAGGAAGGTGGGGTACAGCCGACATTCATTTTGTTTGCATTTTCAACCACTGCTACTTTATTTCAAGTCCAAACAAGCTCAAAATTTGTCACACAATAAAGCAACTCTATATACGCAATATCAAGCCAAAACATGAAAACAACGCCATTCAGAAAAAAATTTACAATCAATTTATAAAGGGTACTTTTTCTATCCTTCTCTGAATTTTATTAGTGCTGATTTAACTTGGCTTGATATGTATACCTGATTGACTCACTTGAATCCTTGGCCTACACAGTGGTGAAACACGATACAACCTCAATAAATGATGCTTTTGACTTCTCAGTATTCAGAACTTGCTCATTAAAAACAACCACAATCAATTGCAAGTGTCTTAATGTGTTAAACAGAGTTCGCTCAGAGAATTTCCAAAAAAACGTTTCAGAACAACAGTTGGCTTGTCGATGGACATTATGTTTGAATGTGAAACTAGGTACATTTGAAGCATCCTTGGCAACCTAGGATAAAGTGATAGCCATCTGGTTACGCTGTGAGGAATAAGTTTTTGGTGCTCAGTGTCCACAAAGTCACAATGACCTTTTAACTCTTTTTTGCAAACTGTGCAAATTCAACCACATGCAATTCACTCAGCTTCAAAATCATTCAGTCCTTTTCTGAAATAGGAATGCTTCTGACGTATTTCTTCACTTTTTAGCATTACTGATTAGCTATAATTACAAGAAACTACTACAACAAGCTATGTGCAATACACTGATCACGGTTCATCAGCAAAGTTAGTACAGCATAATGGAGTCAGCAGTCCGCACTCCACTGCCAAAGTCATTGAGATACTGAAAAAAGATTTGCCACTGTTATGTAACGATTAGTGTGAAAGCATCCCCCCCTTTACAGCCCAGAATTTACTCAACAAAAACATAGATTAATTAGACAACTTGCAGACCCTTCCATAAACTAAGCTACGTCACCAGCTGGTATCGTGATGCAGTTGAGTTGGGACAGCTGTCTATTGAGTTGGGAGTTGAGTTGGGACAGCAAATGTTTATTCAATCACGGGCCCCTCCGCAACTGTCGGGCCCCGGAACGATGTACCTGTTCGAAACCCCTCTCATAGGGCCTGGGTATCCACGTCATTTGAACATCGGTCCCGCAAACAGCCCCAAAAGAAGTTGTGAACTTGTTAAGTGGTGTCAAGTCTCTCAAAAATAGTGAAAGTAATTAGATTTTAGCTTAGGATAATAAATCATGGTGTAAGAAGGCAGGACTGCGACTGCCAGAGTTGGTATATACGCCCCGTGTATATCCTCGTGTACTTGCATGTATTTGTGTGTTCTTTCTTACTGCAGTGCATGTTTGAAGTCGAGCGCGTTGCGTGTGAGAGGGAAGACCTTACACATGTCAACTGGTAGTTTTATGCCGAATCTGGGACTAACGACTTCCAAGATGCAAGTATGGACATTTTGATACATACGACATTGATGTGAATCGCCACTATTTGGTACAATTCTTGACAACTGACTTAAAACAGAATAAACGCAATAATAAAAATGTAAGTCGGCAGATATCGAGTTACTTAACACCGTTAACTTATAACAAGAATTAAACCGTATCAAGCACGTCTTTGTTCTGTTTACATTTCGTTCAAGTAACTCTAAGCTTGCTCACGCTAAACTCAATGACTCATTCGATTTACGACTTAATAAGTCGTAAGATGTGCTTTCAGTTAAGAATTTTTTTGAGTGCCATTTTATATTCTAAGTGTAGTACAAAAATAAATACAATTCACTACTCAGTAGTGTTATGTCTTATGAATGAACGTAAAACCATACGTAATAAGTGAATGTGAGTTTCACAACAGGTATTGATAAGTGATTGCATGCTCTTGTTCGTTTAATAGTCTTACTGATTTGTCCTTGATTGTGAACAGAAAAATGAAACATTGAATTGCAATGAGTACAATTGTTATTTTTACCATATCAATTTAGGACATATCAAACTGGACTATTTTGATAGGTAAGGTTACGTTGAATTTTGGTTAGGTTAGTTTTAAGGTTAGGTTAGTGTTATTTTGGTCGTGAATCTGGTATGAAAAGCTGATATTTCTGAAAATAATTTTTAAAGGAAATTTTATCTACCTCAAAAATGTCATTTGGATATATATAGATATATATATATTTACAGTGGAGCTACGCTAGCACGACCACCCACTGGACGCCACTCAGTTGATCGTGTGGCGGGACTGGGATGGTCGCGTCACACTTGCATTCCTAAAGGTTTCATGTATTATCGCGATTCCGTGACTGAAAGTTATTTAGCTTTGTCTTACGTGCTGCCATAGCCTATCGTTACTGTACTATAAAATCACACAACCGAAAAAATCGATGTCGGCAGTACAAATTCCAGAAGAGTTTACAGTATGAGTTTGTTACGTCACATTGGCACTTATCAGTGTTCCTACTTCTTATGTTTTAACATCAGATCTGATGTTAAGAGAAGTTTCTAATGTCTGATGTTTTGGCGACAAATCTGACGTTGATAGAACTGTTACTTTTGTTTTTCACATTTCCTGTCATTTTAGGTGAAAAGTAGTTAGATTCATAATAATTTTTAAGTTTCGTTTTTCAGGCCTTCATCCTCATTTGTGTTTGGTTATCATTCCAAAAAGAAACTGCGTTCGCTGTGTTGAGAATAATATTTATGTTACGCATGACCGAGTTCTCCATTTAATAACGACACTTCGCAGTTTTCGCACTATTTCGGATACAATATTACAATGAGGTACATCGCGCTTTGTTAGGTATTGAATGGACGCATTTAGCTTATATGAAACTGCAACATAAATATCTGACGTTAACTGATTTTGAAGAAGGCAACAATCTGATGTTAACCAGACAGACCGCAGTGGCAACACTGCTGACTATCCACGATGCTTCAGAACAACGTCATGCAGTTGCAAATTGCTGCTGACAGGTTACCAGTTTTCCAGTGTAAGGATGCCGATAGAATATGTGTGGTGTTACGCGGTGCTCGAGTAGCAATTTTGTAACAGCTCGACTGTGGTCGCGGTCTGGATACCGGGGGGGTTGCGTTAGCAGTGGCGTATCCAGCCCGAAAATTTTGGGGGGGTCAAAATGTTTGGTTTTAGGCGAATAACACTATTTTGTTTGGAAAAACGCCTCTCAAAGCACAAAATGACAATATGTTCTAAAAATTTTTGGGGGGCATGGCCCCCTCTGGCTACGCTTATGTGCGTTAGTGAAACAAAAGGTAATAAATTAGCATAGGGAAGACTGCGTTAAAGTGGTCGTGATAGCGCGGTGGTCCTCGACGGGGTGCCACTGTATATTCAAAACATTCCACCGGTGTTTTGTGAACATTTATCGATATGGTTTGAAGTCTCCAGCAAGAAATGGAGACTTGAAATCAATGAGTTTCGGTCATACTGTGACGTCCATATTAGTTAACGGTTCCTTTTTTGCTGAAGCTTTTCTTGTTTCAATAATACAAATGCTTCAGTTCGTTCATTTATTTTTTCCCTATTAACGACAGTTTTATATATATACAAAGAGCCCCTTTCTAAGTTTCAGCCAGGGGCCCCACACAACCTGATTCCACCCCTGGCGACTGCGGTAGCATTACTGTACGCCACTTGCACTAAACTTGCTTCCCCAAAACGATTGGGTTATTAGCTAGCAATTTGGCCTTAAATATATATCACAAATAGACAATAATGTAAATTGGGGAACGTTACAATGTCCGAAAGTCCTCTAATCAAACTGGCAAATGTTTGACCTACTCGGGCTGCACAAAGTGTGTATTTGCGAAAACGAAAATACAATTGCTTGTATCACCACGGCCCTCGACTAAAATTAAGAAATACTTGTCGCTGCAGCTAAACACAACGGTTTGTTCGTTGATCTAGCCCAGTAATTCCTAAATTGTGGGTCGAAACCCAAAAAAGGTTGGCGAGGGGTCAAAAAATGGGTCGCGCCGAGTCGATGCAAACCGGAGTTGTGCATTTTCAACGTCACCACTCCTTGTCTGTGTCTGTCTGTAGCGTAGGCGGTAACAAAAGTTTAAGAAGCAACGCAGTTTCAAAACCTTTTTCATTACGCTATAAGGCCATAGACACCTTTCAGCAACAAAAGCATTAATACTAGTTATTTGCTTGTGATGACATGTAGCCTACTGCGACGGTTCAATCAGAATTATGTGGAGTCGGTTCATCAGTGATTTCACATGACTTTTACTCGCTACCTTGCCTGCGAGTAAAAGTTTTGTCAAGTAATCAGAGTCCGACTTGCACATAGTCTGAAAGTGTTATAAACAACTTTTATCTGATGTTAATTGCCAGTTGCCTATCGTACACTAAATTTGAAATCATTCAGCTACCACGGGAAGAGGCAGCAGCAAAATTTAACGTTAGTGGGAAGATGCTTTTGTAAGTGCTAAGGGCGTTGACACTGCCATTACTTACAAATAGCTTGCAATCTGTTTTCTCGATAAAGCGCATGTGACTGAAATGAAACCGATTTGAATTTTTTTCCTTGGCTTTGTTGTTTCAACAGTAATGGATTTAATAAAAGACTTCAACCGCTTACGTTAGAATGACTAGATTAGTGGTTCCCAACCTTTTTGGAGCCCGACCGAAATCTGAATTTGGTGAACACCTCGCGATTTAAGCCTCAAACAACGTATGAAAAATAATGATTGCATGGATGGTTTTTGGCAGTAAGTTAAGTCGTTTGACAGCAATCTACTCTTTTCTGAACTATGTAGCCATAGTCACGCATTTAGTTTTAAAAGTGCACAAAAGCAAATCTCCGATATTTATTTGAGATAGTGGTCCGCAAACTATGGGCCTCGGCCTAATTGTGAGCCGTTTAGCACTTTTTATTGGGCCGCGCAGCACTTTCTATGTTGTGGTTGCGTGGGCTAAAACGTAGGCTACTTTGTCATTATACAGTTCATGACATCATCATAACATTGTCATGCAACAGGTATCTGAATACAGCATAAGTTTGAAATCGGGCCTTCAACAGTAAGCATGTGCCTTTACTTGCGACTGAAACGGCTTTTTGGGCCACCATAACGAAAGTTTGCCGATCACTGCTTTAAGGCTATGGCTCATGGTGCAGACAAGGGTAAGTTATGCAGTGTTTGCAACATATCAGCGTTTTCAGAGGGGCATTTTGCGATGGTCTTGAAATGAAGTTTACGTCACCATTAGGTGGGATACACCAAACGGTGCGTCAGAAACAGCTGCGAAAAGCGTTGCTCCTTGTTTTGCTTTCGGTTAGTGACTGCAGGCGCTTAGATACACGTCTTTATTTCATTATCAGTTATCACTAGGGCTATTTTTACGACTTAAAAAATTGATTATATGACTTTATTTTTCAGAAAAAATGACTTTATATGACCAAACAAAAATGACTGAGCTAGAATGTATACAACTACTGTACAAAGAAGCATTACCAACGAAAATAGGTATAAGAGATGGTGGTCCCATGATTTGTTGAAGCCCCACTGAAATAAACAGCTCAAAACATGAGCAAAACATATAGTAGCCTATGGTTTGTACTTTGAAGGAAATTGAAAGCATGCATGGACATTGGTTTGTTTCTTTGGGGCAGCAAGAACATACATGTTTAGGCAGTGCATTACATTTCATCCAAATAACTTGGTTCACCTACGTCTTTGCCAACATTTGCAGGGTGCCCAAGTGGGTTCAATTTGCAGGATGTAGCTTACGACCTATCGATGTAGTAGTTTCACTGATATTTTGAGATTGATTCAATGGTATCCTTATTGAATTAGGTTGAACATATGCAAATATGACTTTATGATCTAACATGGAAAATGTGACTTTTTATGACTTTATAACTTTTGATGTAGACTTCGTAGGGGTGCGATTTTTGTTTTAAAATTCGTTTCATAGCTTCCTGAACAACAAAAAAATATAACTTTTATGACTTTAAATGGCCCTAGTTATCACCAACTTCCACAGTGAGCTGAGACCTCCGCGTAAAGGTCAGTCATGATAATAGTTCGCCAGCATTTACAGTGTACACAACGTTTGAATAATCATGAACAGTTGGTAAGCCATGCTGCTTTGATCTGGTACGACTAAAAAGCTGAAGTAGGATAGGTTCCTTATGCAGTTGCGTTGATTTGCACTGAAGTATTTCTTTGGCTTACACATCAAAAGCTTTATTAACCTGAATTTTTGGTGCAAATCTTGGATTGGGAGGACAATTGCCCCTCTTGGCTACGCGTCTGCCCGGTTGAACTATTAATTCGCATGTCTGGCAGCCAGATTTTTAACTGCCAACAAAAAAACGGAAAACGAAAGAAATCGACAAACGAGTATGAAACAGTCGAAATGGTGCTTATTATGTAGCAGTGTGGAGATGATACAGTAAATAGTGTGAGTTGATTTCGTAAGTTAAAATATTCTAAAGCGAACTTATTCGCAATGATATGTCTGCACCCAACTTTTTGCATTTCGATTCAATGCCTGATGCTCTTTGAAAGTTATAATTTTTTGCCGTTATGTAACGCTTGCGTGTGACGACAGTGAAATACTGCAGTTGCTGATGCGTTCTTTCAGTGCTTGTTCCTCTTCAAGCATTGTCTGTGCGTATAAGCAAACACCGGCTGTCAGTGTTCTGCTGTGTGTTATGACTAAGCATTTTTGGTTTCTTGACTTCTTTAGTCAACCCTTGCGACGTGAGCCACGAGTCTGAGCCAAACATGTATACAGTATTTATAAATAAAATTTCCTATGTTGCATATATTTTGTTCCGATCGAGTTTAATGAAAAACTGTTTAGTAACTGTTGTCGTAATGAAGCTTTAAGCGTGACTGAGTCGAGTCAAAACCGACTCTGAGAGTTTTCCAAACGGGAAATGTTGGTGTTGCTCGAAACCTGTAATTTGATGCGCTCATTCGCGCCATTGCTGCTCACGTGATTTGCCAACACGTCATGTGGATGAGGGATGATAGTTGCGTTTATGATTTGCTGATTCATGGTGTAAAGTCGCACATCCTTTGACCTGAAACTTCGTCACGTGTATGTTTGTGAAAGCGTCACTGCTCAGTGCTTATATAAATATCTAACGCAGGCTTGTGAAACAAAGACAAACGTTTGTGCTGGCAGAGTGACATTGACTACTGCTTTCGTCGCTGGTACCAAAGTGGAAAGAAACAGTAAGCCAGAACTTTGGCTTTGTGTGACGGTGAAACAGTTCGCTACCAAAGCACCGCTTTATGTCAGTTAATTTTGTGTATGTTTTTAGCGCATTTAGCGCATATATACATATCACACGGTTTATTCAGAGAGCGCAAGAGTAGCAGAGAAATGCTGAGCCGCAGCACATCACCAGGTACAGTACCGGTACTAGGTGTTACTATTAAAAATGGTATACGCGTGCAATACGTAAACGTAAGAGAAACAAGCAGAAGCTTTGGTGCAATGATAGTGCATACGTTTTAAGGTGTGTGAACCAATTCATCATACAGTAGCCTGGTAACGTGTGCATTGCAGAGAGTGTTCACCCGTCAAGAGGTAGCCTAGCGTGCAGCAATCTAGTAATCAATCATCGCGTCTGATATAAACAAGTTTGTCTTATGTCGGAAGTAGGCTACAGAACTGCCAAAATAGGCGGAACCACGTCTTATAAAACCTGTGAGAGGTGTGGCATAGTGTTGACATTTACCTTAGCAACTTCCTTGGCAAGTTTTTAGGTTTTTAATTTACATACTGTATAGAGGTATTTACTTGTATTTCTGATCAATAAACCAATGATGCTTTTATTAGTTTTGCGTAAGATATTTTTACGCATGTCATAAAGTACTTGTCCATACTAGACAATCTTGGCTCATTGCAAAGTTGTTGCATGTGTCAGTCTCAGGTCTGCATGCTACGCTCCTTGGTAGGCTTATTTAAGACTGCAGTAGCATAGATATCACCTTTTGAAGCTGGAAGCCAGTGTCCATCTTTTGAAACTTGAATAACAGAAAGTTTTAAGTTTCATCTAGTAAAGCAACAACATTTAATATGCTGGACTGGAATCAGGTATTCCACTTCACTTGGAGTTTTATATGTCACTGCAATAGTTACAGGTACATGAGGTAGTAATGAGAAGTTGAACAGGCTGCAGTTTAACATATTCGGAAGGCTTACATCATTGCATTTATTGAGAGAATAAATTGGGATAAAAATTAAAATAAACTTAATTACTGGAAACCAGTAGTTCTCAAACTTTTTTAGTCAATGGATCGTCTTTATATCCAATGGACCACTTTGCGGTGCTGACACCTCATGATAAAAAACTAGTCAAAAGTGTATTGCACATAGGTCAGTCAACAATTTTCAGAAACATTTTATCAAAGATTTATGGAACCTTATGGAACTCTCTGTAGATCTAGAAATTCCAGGTGGACCATCAATGGCCCACATGGACCATGTTGAGAATCGCTGGCTCACTGCTGTAGTTGATTTGACGTATAGAACAAGTAAAAAGCTGAATGCAGTTTGCAAAGAGTTGGTCAATTGAAATTACATTTCTAGCAAGGTCGGCAAGATCCCGCAAGTCAGGAAATTAGCATTCAGAAAGCATTATCTACCTGCTATTTTTTCTTGAAGCCTAACTTTTAGCTTCACATCTAGTTTTAACCTATTATACAGCCTTATTCTAAGCTGCATCATAAGCAAGAAAAAATCTGAAGCAGGAGAATGTATATGTGCCAATACTACACATATCTTTATTTCTTTGTTTTGATGGAACCCCATGATAAGCATGAAACATGGATAAAGTATGATGAAATTAGTCTATACAGCAGTCGTTCCCAAACTTGTTCAAACGGTTACCCAAATGAAGGTAGCGATTATATCTTGTTATCCACCAATAAAAAATTTTCGCATTTCTTGTCAAACTACTTCTGCAGTGATCACTCATAATACAGAGCATCAATGTGGTTTGGTTCTGCGTTACCCTCGAAGAATTGCATATTAGCCCGAGTTTGAACCACTGCTATACAGCAATTGCCTATGAGCAGATGTGTTTTACTCCTCCGTAAAAAGTGGGATTAACTAAGATCCACAGACAAAGCTGCTATTGTAGTCAGTGGTGTAACTAGAGGTTTGAGCCAGGGTGGTAAACTTAGCTGAAAGGGGCCCACTAGACAACACTTGGAAAAGTTGAGAACTAATACTTAGTGAATCTGGATGTGGATATCTGTACTAAAACCCGAAATCACTGGAAGACTTGAAGACGCTCTGAAAAATGCAAAAAACAACAACCGACTGCAAACCAAAACCATACTGAAATGTAAGCTAAGTGGAGGCCCGTTTTTTACATTTAACATGTCAGGGGGAAGTTAACACCCCTGCCCCTGTCAGTTATGCCACTGACTGTAGTCTTAAAAATAATCAAATTTATTCCTTAAGTTTATGAGCAAAATTATGCAATGTTCATTTTAAAAGCCTGATGTAGCCAAATGCTTAATAAAAAATGAAGCAAAGCACACTATACTGATCTACCCTTTAAACCAATGGTACTTAACTGGGGGATGGGCACTCCCCAGGGGAGCGTGAGCCTTCTGTACCCTACAACATGGAAAGTTTGATCATTTAATTTACCAATAAATGCATTTGTTTTTACAGCTTGTTTAAAGTGAGGGTGGCTTGAAACAAAGGACAATTAAGGGAGGTGTGGTGAAAAAAGGTGAAGAACCACTGCTTTAAACTGAAGGTTAACAATTGTACCAACAATGATTTTTTGTTTTCATATTAGGTTTTATAATTTCTGTAATTTTTTGTCAGTCTAGCCCAGTGGTTCTTAACCTTTTTTTTACATATCTTACCCTTTTATCAAAGAAGATTACCAGCTTTACCCCCAGTACAATCAATGGTGCTTATTTCCTATAAGTACAAAATTAACAAACTACAGTGTTTAGAATGATTTATAAAAATTAACATTTGCTGCAATTTATGGTTTAGTAAATTTACCCCCTTGTAAGATGAAATTTTCCCCAGGTTAAGAACCACTGGTCTAGCCTTTTTTGCTTGTAATATTAAAAGTTCCCATAATGTAGATTTATTATACCAGTGCTGCAAACAAAACATTAACATTCTAGGTTCCACTGAAGAAGCTTTAGTTAGTACCAACATCCAAACAATATTGGTGTGGAACAAACACTGCAAAAGTGTGCCAGTGACTTTAGCAATCTTTCATCCTCCGGAATTATATGTCGTACAAAAATCAACTTGTGAATAACAGCACCCATTCAAGTGTGCAGCAAAAATTTCTTGACGAAGATACATAGTTGAACCAAACGAAATTAAGTTGTTTTAATTAGAAGCATGAAACATCTTGACAGATAAGAAAACCTGATAAACACTTTAATAGGCATTGTCATCAGTAAGCTATTTGCAGTGCTTTAAATTAAGACAGTACGCACCTGTTCCAAAGTTGATGCACATGCAATATGAATGAAAACCTGGTCACAAGTGAGGTTGTTTGCAGCAGAGAAGTGATTTCACATGTCTTGTAGGAACACGGTCATTCTTAAATGTAGAACTATATTGAGGGGCTCGACTTTCTTTGGAATTTCTATATGTGCAACATTAGGTTAACATTTTAAAATATTGTGCCATGGTTTTCTTATAATTCATGAAATAAAAAACTATGGCTGTTATTTTTGTTGCAGTTGATGACTGTATCATGTTCAACATTTATTCAGATCACATGTTCAGAGAAGATGGCAGATGTCTTTTGCTAAAGCTAAAAACACATCATTATCAGCAAACAGTCAGTGGTACACAAATATTTCAAACAAAACATGATGTTTTGAATGTCGAAATCTTGGACATTGGATCAACTTATTTTTCAGGTTTTCTCCTCTTTCATCTCTTATGACAGCATTCAGAAAATGCACAAAGATCATGTAGGCAGTGTAATATAAAAAAAACCTGTGACCCTGATATGTGAATTTACTAGGTCATAGAGTGCCTTGGCATTCTGTAACAATATTATCAGTGCAGAAGAAGTTTTGTTGCTATTGCAAAAGTCTGTCACTGATGACGTTATGTTCATGCTAAGCAATATCCAGTACTGCATAGATGTCAAGGTGTTGCAAAACTCCTGAGATTTAGCATTCTGTGTCTGGAACCTGCTAAGGTACTTAGCTTGTTGATACTACTTGTATGTAGAAATATTGAAAATTTTTGCTGAGACAGAACAATTGTCTCAAATTATTTATAATAGCACATTTCTGTATTTTTCGCATCCGGGGGTATTAGATCCTTTTTGCACCATTATTTGTACTGTGTCTCCTGGATATATTGCTGCCCTAATATGATCTTCTAGTTTAGTAAATTCTCCATTTTAATAAGCGCCATAATTGGCAATTAAAAAAGTGATTGACTGAGACAACTGCTGATTGATAGTTTTACTTACTTTCAATACACAAACTTTTTGTTTTGGTATGTTAGTATGTCCATATACTTTCTAGAAATCAATTTTTATTGTTTTATACTTGTTTGCCCCTGTTACAAAATTCAGTCATTAACTAAAGGCTGTTAGTCAACTTGGATAAGCTTTTATTGACTGAGTGACTCTACTGCCTTTAGGTGTGATCATATAGCAGAGATTTTAAGCTTCAGTATTTTGCTCGAATTGCGTAAGCTCATCAGCAAAGTGTCTTGCAAAATAGTTTTTTGGATTAATTTACATTGCATATTTATAAAAAAAGAGTTGTATAAATATTAGTATGCTGCATGTAACAAAACTGTACAGCTTTGCAAATATAAGACCAATCAAAAATACATGGTGTATCTTTTGAGGTTGTAGTACACCTAGGGTTTTTAAGTCATAGATCAATTTTTTTTTAAATGATGTGGGACTGGAATCTTACTGAAAAAAGTAAGTCAGTTCAGTCATGATGACTGAAAATATTACTGTTATGGTAAGCTTTAATTTTATTATGGGACAAATGACCGGAATGTTTCCACGAAAAAAGAAACAACAGTACACTGATGTCTTCCCTTCGTGCTTGTGTGATTTATAGTGCTGCTTTTATCACCAACAGTCACTTGCAACATGGTATCTTACTCAATATGCAGCAGTATCATGTTTTAATTAATAAAATAAGCACATGGTTTGAAACATTGATTTTAAAACAGCAATCAAAATTCGTAAGTTTAGTCAACATTTTACATTTAGTAGGGTGTCAGATTGGAGTGCAAATCACAAAACACTGGAGGCTAGCAAAACCTAATTCAATGTATATTTTTTGAAAAATGTGTGCAATTTTCTTTGTTTTGTAAGTAAAGTATTACAAACTTGCTGCCATGCTGCTGTATTTATAGGCACAGTAAAAGAAAACACAATGTCCAGGAAATTTTTTATACACTTTTGTGACATAATTGTTTACATCTTGCTCTGGACTGGATGTGAATGTGCCTAATAAAAGTTGGAAGATTTAAAAGTATGGCTAGAATCAGTGGATCTGGATCAATTCCTTCTGTAAATTCAACCTTCAAGTTTTATAAGTTTTGAATTAGTGTATACCCTGGTATGGTAATTGCATATCTGTTTTTCTCTACAGTTCAAAACAAACATAATTGTTTGCAAACAATTGTTAAAATGAGGTGCATCCTGCTTAGACTCCATGGCAGGAGGTACCAACCTGTTTACTCCTGCACCCCTGAAAACACATTTTTCTGATTTGTGCCACCCCTACAACTGACAATCAAGAACTTGCCTTCAAACATTTAGAAGAGAATTTATACTTTTTATATAAAGAAGATCAAACATTTTGACAAGAAAGTATGACACAGATGAACATTTGAATCTACTCTACACAAAATAATCGTTTGCTTGAAATATGTTCAAAATAATAAAATAAATTGTCTGACTTCCAAAAGTTTGCTAATGTATTTCAGTTCAGTGACTCTTGTGACTGTTTCATGCTTACAAGTTTTTGAAAACATGGAAATATGCTGCTGATAGCACCACGTATGTCTGCCCATGCATTCAAGTGATTTTCAGATTTCATCTTAATTGACAAAAGAATGCTAAATCATTACACGCATAGGTATGTTGTTGCAAATGGATAGAGCACAGATAGTGCAGTTTCACAAAGTCTTGGAAACATAACCATAGCCAAGCACCAATACTCACCCAAATTTTACTCTCAAGTTGAATTTCAAGAGCACGATTGAATGCAGATATGTAAGATCATCTTTCGGCTCTACATCATCTGACATTTTATCCAGTTTGAAGGTGTATGGATTCATAATTTATTCTTCAGAAGTTTTCATAGGTTTAAATGAACCTAACGATTTGTGCATAATCCATTGCAAAGGATAACAAAACATGCAGGAGAGTAATAAGTAGATCAGTATCCTGTTATAAGACCGATGCTTTTCACGCCCACTGGAATGATGTCTCGCACCACTGGTTGGGAACCACTGCTTACTGGGCTCCATTTTGGCCCCTAAATGAAAGCATTGTTAACTGCTGCCTTGTGGTACCTAGACTTAAAGCACTTTTTTATTTCCAATGTATATAGAAGCAATGTATTTCTTGTGCTGATATACAAGCAGTATATTAAGAGCTAAGATTTTTATTTCAGAAAAAGTAATTGAGTGACACTAATGTTGTAAATGTGCACATTAAGTTGAACTTCTAGACCACTGTTTCCAGAACTTTAAATCATATATTTAACTCTTGTAGGCCAGGGCTGGTAAAGTCTCCTGCAATTTAAGAAAAATGCAATATCTTCTCTGGAGTTGTGGTTCCTAACATTTTTTCGTCCGCGGCACACTTTGCAACTCGGTTTTCTTCACGCAGCACAGCAAACCTAATTAATGACTGAAATGTAACTGATAGAAACGACCGCTTTGGAAGACTTAGCCTGAAATTCTCGCTTGTTCTTATTTACGGTACAGGTTCAGCAAAGTTCCCAATATTTGAAAATTTCGCGGCACACCGATGTGCTTCGGTACAGCAGTTGGCAAGCTCTGCTGTAGAAAGTGGCATTTCAACCCTGTCAGCCACTACTGGATCCTAGCAAGCTTTGCTGATCAAGCAGAAAAGACAGTGGAGTGAATTATGACAGAAACAGTTACAAGTAGGACACAAGCGTAGGATTCTTCGTATTTGTGCAGTGAAATTAGAGGTGGGGACTTACTGAGTCGATTATAACTGCTGTAAGTTAGGAATATAGTTAAATGTTATTTCGTATGCCTATGGGAATTGTCTCCTGTGTACGGCGTTTGCAGATGTTGCTCTTCGAAGATAATTTAAGCTAACAACCGACTTTTCTCTATTGCGTAGATATGCTGTGCAATAGGAATAGGTAGATATCAGCAACGCCATTTGTGGTTATTTCCCTGCCAAAAATGCCTCCTACTGATGAAGTTAAACTTTTGGTGGAAAAATATATCAAAGACAATGCTGTTATGGTGTTTAGCAAAACAACGTGTCCTTTTTGTAAAAAAGTGAAGGATCTATTTACGTCGCTCGGCGTACAGTTCACCGCAGTGGAGCTTGACCAGTTTGACAATATGGCAACAATCCAATCCGTTCTGAAAAGCATGTCCGGTCAGAGCACGGTACCGAATGTGTACATCAACGGAAACCACGTCGGTGGGTGTGACGCAACCCTCGCGGCTCATTCGCAGGGGACCTTGCTCCCGATGATCAATTCGCCCCCAACGAAAGAGTACGATTAC
>JGI24022J15233_10004084_pt1 | contig 14887 bp, 9 predicted proteins | sample Ectturendosymbi2_FD_15233 | JGI IMG/M metagenome (IMG submission 15233) | reverse complement strand
ACTTTTGAACCAGAAACGTTAGAAAGTCGATCAAAGGCTCAAAAGACTCGGACTCAAGCCTAGTTTCCAATGAAAACTTCAGCGAAACACTTTGGCCTAGTAGTTGGGGCCTAGGCCAGGCAACATGAGCCAAAATGACCCTAAAACTACTTCACTTATGACATCAGTCACAACAAATCCGCACCCCCCAACCAAAAAATTTTTTTTCGAGTGCAGTCTACTAGACTGGCCGATCCGTTTGAGCTCTTGAACAGCTCTTTAGTGCAATCGGTGGAGGAGCTAGGGCGTTGGTAAGGCAACTGAAAACTGCTGTTTTCTAGGCTGAAATGGAAGTACGAATATATCGTAGGCTGCCTCTCAAAGTGTTAACAGGTCATGACTAGGGCAACCAATTTTGTGACCTAAAAACGTAAAATTTTGACTTTATTTGGACCTATAAATTTTCACTGTTTGCAACTGTAAAATAATTCAGCCTTAGGTGTTGAGGTTAATCCAGAAGTGTATTCAGGCACTCTAAGCTTCGAAATTAAAAAAATAGGTTGTAAGTACATAAATAACTACAGTAGAGTCAAACCTGAGAACATCATAAAGCTGAAATACTATATGCATAATCATGGTCGTAGTCAGGCTCAAAGTTTTTCCGAGACGAATATGTTAATTACATGCCCGGTTGGGTATGTTCTTAATTGCAGTTTATGGAGACCTAACATCCTGCTCTTATTTAGTCTTGGCTGGCAGTATCTCTGGTCATTGTAGCACAGTGTAGCTGCAGTGCCACTCTTTTTAAAACAGCCACACAATATAATATGATTTGATGTAGCATTGCAAAAATGTTTTGTGGTAGCATTACAGAAAGTTTACTGGGGCAAGTGCCTCATTTGCTTCAATGTAGCTTCGGCCTAGATAATGGATTGAGTATTAACCAAAACAACTACCATAAGACCACATTTCTTGCCTACCATGCCTATCCTACATAATATTCAATCGTCCAGTAGTGGTCAAAATGACATTATTATGTCAGAAATTGCAATAAACCCGCTCCTATTACAGAATTGCAACTAAACTTGCAAAAGCATATCAATATCTGTTGTTGTAGGTTCAGTAAAATAACGATATTTAAGAGAAAAAACTGTGCTGCAAAAAAATTTTGACCTAACAATAAATTTTGACCTAATGATGAACTTTTGGTTTGTTTGACCTAATAACTTGGGATACCCTTGTGGTATGAGTGTGAAATTTGGTTTGTGGACGTTTCATAAACTTTAGAAACGGCAGAAAAATTTTGACCTTACTGACTTTTGGTTGCTCTAGTCATGACATGACCATCAAATTGTGATCATTTGATCCCATTGCGATCATTGATCAGCGTTCTTGCTCCTATTTTGTTTCTTTTTTCTCAGAGTGCAGAATTAGCGCTCATGCATGGTCTGCTACTGAGTTTGGTGGTTCACTCTTCATGTGTTGGTGTAACTAGTGAGGTTGGAATCATATTGCTAAGAAACTGAGCAGATAGAAGCTAGTAGGCTATGCTTAGGACTGAAAAGTCATTCATTTGGCAACATTTCTCCCAACCTAACCACAGAAGTTGGGTTTTATGCCACCATTGCCATTTGGAATTTAGCTATCATCATAGCACATGATATCCATGTGTAATAAGCCATTGTGGAATAGGATTTGATATTGTAGATTCAAAATAAATATTCTGGAATATGGCAGATCCTCTAAATGTTCAATACTGCACATCCCTAATGATAGGTTGGCATCATCATCATATTGGCCAATTTATATCAATATGCCAATGTATTGGTGGAGATCAAATTACGCATGCTTTTAAGAATAAAAAGTAAAAAACACAAGCAACATGCTCATATGCTCATAATATAACATCAGTTGTTGATAGATATTTGCTTAAATTAGTTCGTTTGATTTTGTAAAGCATGACATTATTGCCTATGGTGCTTTTTGTTGATAGGATTCTTCGGTGCATATGTAATAAAATTTTGTTGTGTTTAGCTTGTTCATTCCTAGTTTACTCTCCTTGGTTTCATGATACAGGTGAATTCAATAGAGGATTTGCTTTGGTTGAATACCACACTCATCGTGCAGCAGCAATGGCCCGAAGAAAGCTTATTCCAGGCAGAATTACTTTATTTGGAAATGAGGTTGTCACAGATTGGGCTGAACCTGAAGTTGATGTAAATACTGAATTTTTGTTTTTGAGGCAGTCATGTTTTTCTTCAGGAACATTTAATGACTACCAGCAGGTTGTTGCAGGCAAATGATGCTTTGAATCGCATAAAGAATGTTTATGTGAGGAATTTGAAAGTTACAACATCTCAGCAGACAATATTTGCAGCTTTTAATGCAATTCGACCAGGTGCCATAGAAAGGGTGAAGAAAATAGAAGATAGGGATTATGCATTTGTGCATTTTTTGCGCCGTGAAGATGCACTATATGCAGTTCAGGTGAGACTATGTTATACAAAAAACAGGTATAGTACTTTGTGGGCTGGTTGTTTCTTACAAAAATGTGAACTCCATACTAAACACTGCAACTAAAATTTTTAGTCCTTGTAACCAAATACTCAAGTATGATTATTAAAGTTTTAGTGTTTGTTTTATAATATTATGATATTAATTCGTTTATGTGGCAGTTGGTTGTTTTTTGCTATATTTTAAGGCTACATGATTGTTAACAACTTCGTTGCTGAATGACGCATATATGCGTCATACATTCAAATGCACAGGGTGTGGAACGACGCATGTCGCATGTATGCATCATTCAACTGAATATGCCCAGTGCAGATTGATGTGTGTAAACACCAACACGGTAACTTTTCACGTACTTGTTTGTTTGCAACGAAATTTTCCACAAATGTTCTTCATATCAAGACACGCTAATCCTGAAAATTCCATACAAATTGACCAAAAACTTTTTGAGTTATGAAGTTTGGTAGCAAACAATCTTACTAGGCCTAGGCTACAAGACTTTTTCAAAAATGTTGGGTGTGTACAGTTGTTTGGTAACAGACAATAACATTTTTTGTGCTCATTTGGTTGCAATGAAAATTTGCAATAATGTTCTCCACACCTACCCGCATAATCTCTGAAAATTTCAAGTAATATCAACAACAACTTTTTTATTATGCTGTTTGGTATCAAGCAACAGTTTGCTAGGCTTAGGCTACAATACTTTTTAGAAAATGCTTAGGTCTTGACAGTTGTTGCGTATATAAGGATAACTATTTTTAGTTGTGTTGGTGCACAGAAAACTTCCACATATAACATTCAAATATATTCTCATCATCTCTGAAAATTTGAAGTAAGTCTAACAAAAAGCTTTGGACTTACGTACTTTCGTTTTGTAACTCCAGATGCGTGTAGGCTACAAAACTTCATACTATTCAGCAGGGTTGAGCAGTTGTTCTGTGAAGCCCCATAACTTTTTTAAAACTAAAGTTTTTGCAACCAAAATTTACAAGAATTATCTTCGAATTATTATGAATTTTGTCTAAAAATTTGGATCCAGTACATCAAGAACTTAGAGTTAATATTTGTTGAATTGAGCAACCGGACTCTGTTCCCGAGCATCAGAATAATTGTTTGTGCGTGTGGCTGGCAACGTGCTAATTGGATTCAGTAGTTGTTGAGCAGGGCACAATTATTTTTAACATGCTTGGTCTTTTGCAAACAACTTTTAGATGAATGTTCTTCGTGTGAAAATGCTTCTTACCTGAAAATATGAGGTAAATCAGGCAAGTACTTTTTGAGTTATTTAATTTTGTGCATAGCTGTTGGATGAAAACAAGTTGGAAACTGTCCCACACCAGCTGAATAATTGCGTGGAATTCACACTGCACCGAAGGTGTTAACACATGGACCGTAAAGACTTCTAAAATTCAGGAAGTTTAAAGTCAAAGAAATATTAGTGCTGGCATCCCTGTTACTGAGTTCTAATGTTGCAGTTCATCATATACTTTTAGTTGATAAAGGAATGCATTTTTGTAAAAGTTTTTAACACCTTTGCTGATGGGCAGTTTTTCGGCGAAAACTTGTTTTTTAGCATGCCTAGCAACTGCATAACTCACCAGACTATTGTGCCAGAGAGTTGTTCAAACCTTTAAAAGACTCTGCAAGTCTTCGAGTCTGCAATGAAAAATTTTTTTTTTTGGTTTTGGGTTTCAGATTTTTTGTGAGTAGTTTTCGGCCTTTTTGGCCCACTTCATCTGGCCCTGGGCTCAAGCTGCTAGATGGTAGTATTTCGCTCAAGTTTTTGTTAGAAACTAGGTTAAAACCCAAGTCTTTTGAGACTTCGGATAACTTGCTTGGGTTTCAGGTTCAAAAGTTATGGCCTAAAAACAACAAAGTCATTGATTCCCAACAATAACAACAAAATAATTAGATAATCAATAAATGTTTTGTTTTTAGATCATAACTTTTGAACCCGGAACCCTACAAAGCCTCAAATGATCAAAAGACTCTGAATCTAGCCTAATTTCCAATGAAAACTTGAGCAAAATACTTCCATCTAGTGGTTTGGCTGCAGGCCCGGTAACATGAGCCAAAATGGCCAAAAACTTACATTGCTTATGACGTCACTCACAAAAATCTGAAACCAAAAACCAAAAAAATTTTTTTCATTGCAGACTCAAAGACTTGCTGAGTCTGTTGAGGCTTTGAACAGCTGCTTAGCACCATAGACTGGTGAGTTATGGAGTTGCAAAGTGCCACAAAATTAGCGGCTAAATGTATGATTTTTTGGTACAATATTTTTCTACACCGGCAGAAAATGTGTTAATAGGGCTTGTCACTTACTTTCAAAATTTCACAGTTTGTTTTGGATTCAGGTACTTACATGTTATGTTCTATGGAAAGAGGTAGGCAAACCTTGTTTCACTAGGTTTTTGGAAACTATTCTGAAGATGATTTTACAATCTTATATATCATGACTAACAAGAATAAAGACAAGGGTGAACCTTGTTATGGAGCTGAATGAGTATGTATGTAAACCTACAGGTTTTTAATAGTGATCATTAAAAGTGTTAAAACTCCAAATCACATACTACAATCAAAACTTTTACTTGGTATTCATGGCCAAGGTGGTGAATAAAAGCAACCGTGGCCAAAATGACCAAAACTTGCACTGTTGGTAACCTTACACAAACAGGCCAAGAAAAATTGTTGGACCTCCTTACAATAAAATGCCAAGTAAGCTATTTTGGCCACGGTTGCTTTCATTGGCCACCTTGGCCATGAATACTAAAAGTTGAATTTTTCTTACAGCAATTGAGCAGGGTTGACATTGTGGATGAGTTTATAAAATTTGAAGAAACAAGCATTGATCTAAATATTTTATTTTTTCAGTTTTGTATTTGGTTGTATATACACATGAAACACTGCATCATTGAGACTATGGCTAGGCCAGAGATTCTCAAGAAAAAAGTCTTACGAACAAGCAGCTCCATCGAGTGCATTTGTAGGCTTGATTTTTGCAAGGAACAAAATTTGCAGTCATCAATCAAGGCATTGATGGGTTTATATCTTTCCAAGCAGTGAACATTGCACCAATGTTTTTATTTTTCAACTTTGTGCCTGTTTGTGCATGAAATTTGGCAACATTAAAATGGTTGGTAGGCTACAAATTCGAAAGAAAAACATCTCAGGAAAAGATGGCTCCATTGAGAACAGTGGTAGGTTTGATTTTCATAGGGAACAAAATTTGCGTTAATTACAGCATCAACCAAGGCACTGATGGTTTATATCTTTTCAGCAATGAGCATTGCACCAATGCATCTATTTTGTTCAACTTTGTGGTTGTTTGCACATGAAACACAGCATTATTGGCACTATTGTTAAGCTAGAACTTCCCAAGAAAAAATCTCAACAAAGGGCAGCTTCATTGAGACCATTCGCAGTAACCAGGGCTTAAAATTGTTCAAGCAATGAACATTGCACTGTTTTTATTTTTTCAACATGGTGCTTGTTTTCACATAAAAGTTGGCAACATTCAAGCAGTTGGTAGGATACAAATTCAAAAGAAAACGTATCTCACTTAGAGGCAGCTCATTTGAGAACGTTGAAAGGTTTAATTTTTGCAAGGAGCAAAAACCGCTGTAAACACAGCATCAACCAAGGCATTGATGGGTTCAAACTTGCCAGAAATTAACATGGCACCAATCCTTTCATTTTTTCAACTTTATGCTTCTTTGCATATGAAAGTTGGCAAAATGGAAACAGTTGGTAGGCTTCAAATTTTCAAGAAAAAAGAATCCCACAAAAGTGTAGCTCCGTTGAGACTGTAGTTCGGTTTGATTTGTTGTATGCATCATGAACAGCAATGAATGTAGCGCAATTTGATAGGTTATGTTTAGACCTTCCATGAATTTTCAAAGCACTATAGATCACATAAATGAAGGATAGAGGCAAATTGGAAAGCCGACATTTGATCTGTGACATGCATTTGGACCGGTTCTTGCACTCACATGCATCCCAGACGACGGCTGTGTGAATTTTTGTGCTTTGGCAACTTTTCAAAGGCTGATCTGTGAATGTGTGAAAATTTTGAGGACAATTGCCAAAAACGTACTGGTAGGGAATATTTGGCTTGCCACTTCACCAACTGGTAGGGAAGGTGTTAATGATTTTTTGTATTTACACATGGTAGAACCAGGATTTAAAAATTTCAGTGCAACCTAGTTCTAATACATATGTGTGAAAAGCTTTGTTGATGAGCATTCGGCATTCTAATGCAATAGCATTGTATGAATAGCCTTAGGATTATCTTTTAATTTTTTATATTGTATTTAAATTAGCGTTCAACTGCACTAAAAATTATTTCAAGCTTATTGCATGCCAATATATGAAAGGTGATTGTAAGCATCAGTGTAAAAACTGTACTTACACACTGATACTGACATGTTAACAATCTTATATACCTTAAAAATACATACTTCATATCACAATATAGTGCAGGTAACATACATTCAGTTGGGTACATAACTTTTCAAGATTGTCATTTCACCACGGGATTATAGCTGCCACATGTAATATGACCAACTTCGAAGTCCTGAACACTTTGACCTTAACACTGGCAATGAAGTTGTGAGTGGTGAAATGACAGTGTTAGGAAGCCTTGCTCTGCATTTGATTGGCTTGAACCTAACCATTAGTGTCCAATATATGCTAATTTTGATTTGTTACTACTCAAAAACAAAAAATAATGTGTATTTTATATTGTGATATATTGTAGGTAACACATAACAAACAGGGGTATGCTATCAATTGGTCATCAACGTGGCATAATTTGATCCACGAGGTCAATTTCAACGTCAAAATGTAGGTTTAAAGGTAGTCACTCCAAAATTTTACCAATCATAAAAATGATGTCAGATTTCAATTCCTGGGTGTGTCCTCTTTTCATAGATTCCATATTTTCCCAGATTGGACCACTAGTTCAGAACACATGGTTATTTGAAGTTTAATGCTACCCTCTTCTCAATTCTCAAAAATAACCCATCGTATCTTGGAAACTGATGGTCTGATCAACAAAAAATTTCAGACTTGAGATTTGGGGTCACAACCAACATGCATACCAAATTTCATTAAATTCTAAAAGGGTGAGGTTTAGAATTGTCTTTTTTTGGGTTAGTTTGATAAGGAATGACCCAGCTATTTATGTTTGTTAGACCCAGTTGTTTATGTTATGTTATATAAGTGCAAACTGTGTTTTTGCTTCCATTACACCTTCTACTGAAGTTGTATTTTTGTATTTCATCATGTGTTGTGTAGTAATGCTGTGTTTTTCAATGTAAATGTTTCAATTAAAGAATAGCACAATCTCACTTTGTACCTTGGCATTTGCAGGTAATGAATGGCCAGGTAATTGATGGTCAAGCTGTGCAAATATCTCTTGCAAAACCTCCATCCAACAAGCATGACATAACATCTTCACACGCTGCAAGTTTAACAAATAGTAAGTAGTGCTTAATTATGTTATGAAGTAATGAATACATTAACACTTTCACTACCGGCTGACATACATGTTGTTGGAATTTGTTCACGTGTTTCCGGGTGATTTATATATATGTTTTAGCTTAATTAATGGTTCTAGGGGACATATATATACATTTTTATCCGAAATTCACAGTGGTATGTTATCTAAAAACGTGATCCTAGCCTAAGTCTATGTAACTTTAGGTTTTGGAATGAGTTGAGTAGAGTTTATTTGGCGAAAGTTAAGAATTTCAAAGACGAGAAAGCTCCATTGAGACTGTAGTTCCAACTCTTTGTGGTTCACAGGCTGTGTAAATGCATTGCCCTTGTGAGTTGGTCCACCTAGGCCAGACCAGGGTCTAGCAGCAATGAATGTGATTTTGTGCAATGTAAGTGCTTTGATATGCTACCAAATGCTAGGAAAGCATGCAGGAATGTATCAGAAACGTTGCTGTAAGCAAATTTAGGCATGTTGATGAAGTTTTATTTGATGCCAGTGTAAGCTTGCTTTTATTGTCTCAAAAAAGTGAAGCTTTTGCAAAAAAAGTGTCTCTGGTAGGGCTAGGCTTGTTGCAATGGCATGTAGCCTAAAATGTTTTGAAATTGATTTGATATGTTGGCAATTCATTAGTGCAAAAACAAAAAAACGTTTCCTGTGTTCATTGTTTTAGCCTAAACCTGAAAAACGTCTGGCAGCATTTGCTGTCTGCGGAAGGAGACTGCATTTGAATTTCCTGCCAAAACCACCTGGGAACCGTGGATATCGCTGCAGGGAAACCACCCGGGAACAAATGTGTTAAATTGATAACAAAAAAGTTGTGTATGTTTTGTGCAGCGCTTCTCAAAGAACGGCTGCTACAATTTGTGGTATCACAGTGAACTCCCTGGGGTGAATTTGGAACTTGAGCAGATAATGCTCATTCTGACAATACAGCTAAAAGCATGCAAAACTCAGAAAAAGTGTTTTTTCATATGTTGCATGTCAAGAGAATGGGGTTAGAGTGCCATTGTGCCTTGTGCTTCTAGTTTATAAAACATGTGAATGTGGCATGAGCTAAAATGATAAAATGATAGCACTAAATGGCATGTAGAACTACTGATATTTCAAAATGGAGTCCTGCTGTGCCTTTTTTGTCATGAGTTGCACATGTTCAGAATGCTAAATGGGTGATTGATTTCATTTTTATAGATGCTTTCCATTTTTTTGTTAATTTTGGTGACAGCAATTGGCGGCAAGCCTAAGCCTAAATTGTGCTTCTTGCCAGAGCGGTTGAGGTGAATGCTCTTGCCCAAGGAATGCTACAGCAATTCACTCAGTTGCTGTGGATTGAACACCCAACCTTCCAACTGTGAGGCGAACACTTTACCACTGAGCTAAAGCTGCTTTCCATTTCTATTGTGGAATTGCTCGAATATTGTGTAACATATACCTGAGTTTTTACAATATCAACCTTTGGTGTGGTTGCTATTCGTGTTTGGTTTTGAGATAGTATATTTGCTTCCCCAAGCAGATGTTGTGGTAGACTGTCTTTTACATTTCAAATAGACCTTTCTCCTTGAAGTTGGTACATAATTGTTGATAGTGCGTATGATAACTAAGCATGTTTTCCTCTTCCAACTCTGTTGAATACTTAATACAATTAAGCAATAGGTGGTCAAAACCAATGTTTATCATGGTATAGCTCAATTCTACAAGGAAGTGAGCATGACAGAAAAGCTTTACCACAACCCTGTCGCATCGAGTAAGATGATTTTTGCTTTACTGCAGTTTTTGACAACACTGAAAAGATAATACACTATTGGATCATTTTATTCTAAGCTTCTAGTTACAAAACAATAGGGAGGGAGTCCTTTGTATCGCTCCATGCAATTCACACTGAAAGGGGAGGCCAGCCGATTAGCAAAGAAATTCAGCATGTCACTTAATGACATGCACAGAGAAATCTGTTTTGGCTATGGGACTGTTCTCATCACATGATTTAGAGCAGCAGTGCAGGAACTGCAATCAGAATCGATCGAGCAGTCTGACCCTCTCTTAAGACACGTTCAATTCTCTTCAACTAAATAACTTATATGTTTCATATCATGAAATTGCATTTCTGAACCAACAGAAGATAGTTTTAGCACTGAACTCAAAACATTGATGAACTAGCAAAAATTGAGACCAGCAACACCATTTCAATAAAAATAAAAATGTGACATTCTCTGCTGTATTGCAAAATAAATGCATTTATGATATATTTCATACAATAAGCCTTACATGACATGGTTGCAGATTCAGAGGTAAATGTCTGACTCCCAATACCTAGCTTCCAAAATTTCCAACTCTCAACTTTCCAAAATTTCCGACTCCTGATTCTGACTTGTTAACGTGACATGAATTAAGTTTGGCTGTCAACTGGCGAAGAAGTGAGTCGCAACTAGCAATCAATGGAAATTGTGGTACACAGCAAGAATTCTCTGTTTCAATAAAAGTTTGAAAGAAATTGTACCATTTCAACAGGAATTTCCAACTTAGGAGTGTGATGTAAAAAATGATTCAATTGGACTTCCGGAGTCAGAGTCGAACAAAAAATCCAACTCCTACACTGACTCCTAGTGTTGTTAGAAATCTTACTCCAACTCCACCCAAAAACCTCTTGACTCCTTGTGACTCCGGCACTGCAACCCTGCTCCCTATGGAGCGAATGGCCTGGCAGTTCTTGATGAAAAAATCAAACGGCATATGCATACTTTCTGGAGATGGTCGTTGAGAAGTCAGAGATGTGGATGTTGAAATAAGGAGGTGCTAAGAAGGATCCCTGTGGGATGCTATTCTTGAAACGTCGTAATCTGCTCAGTTTATTGTTACTGGTGGCAAGGGTGAAGCTGCGAATACCAACCAGCTCCATGGTAGTGCAGACCATGTGTCTGTCCGGTAGCTATCACAGTAGCCTACAGGTGAGGCTGTGACATCATACAGTGTCATAAGCTGCTGTGAGATCAACAAACACAGTTCTAGCCTTTTTACCCAAAAAGCTATCCTCTGTATTCCATCAGCAAAGTGACCTGATCTATGGTCAACCTCCAGTGTCGAAAGCCCGCCTGTTCCTGTGTGAGCAATGGATCGATGATTGGTGCGATATGAGTGAAGATGAATCTATCAAGAATCTTGGAGGGGACACACAGAAGAGATGTAGGGTGCTAACTCTCTGGATCCCACCGACTTATTTGGCTAAGGATTGCAACTAATGCTCTTTTCCAGATCCTGGGAATTTTTAGTTGGAGGATGCAGGAAGTGAAGAAATCGCACAAACAGGTTTTTAGAGCTGATCTGGTGAGGAGTATTAACTCTGGGAAAGTAGAATCCAATCCCAGAGATTTTACTGGACCTAGATGGTTGAGGGTGGTAGCAAGCTCATCTGATATGAAGAGGCCAAAGATGCTGTCTCCTCAGGTGTTGGACATGTCCTTGTTGATGAGCCTTGTGGACTTGCGGTCCCCCATCTTGTGTGCCATGTTCTTCATAATTTGTGAAGTGATGGAGTTTGCTGAGACGAGGAACAGACGAGAGTAGTGTTCAGACCTGAGAAAAAGTTTGTTGGTGTTGCTCCATGCCTTATGGCTAAACTGCAAGAAATTGATACAATTGATAGCTTTTTCCCATTGCTCCTGCTTCTTCTGGTCGAGCCACAAGAGTAGAAATGAAGCAACTCTTTCAGAGTCGGTCACCACTGGGGCTTAGAGGAAGGGTGATAAAGGGTCACACTCTATGTCCCAACATGGTACATAGTTATTGTGATGGTCACGTGGCATAGATTGTTTAGCCGTAAATAACAGGCTTTCTCATCATTCCTGGTATGCCTTCTCAATGTTCTGTTGTGTGTGGAGGTGTCAATCTCTCAACAGATTCACTTGTAAGAAGGGAAAAGCGATTCAAATCAGCTTTATGAAAGTTCTATCACTTCACCAGATCGTGCTGGTTAGTCGCCTTGAGCCTGAGTTGCTTTATGAAAGCAGGTTAGTGCTGTGACTGCAGGAACTTTCCTAGAACACCTCTGTCATGCACTCAGTTGTCATGGCAGACACTCGCGAAGGCCAGATCCAGGTTGGTGCCGACGTTCCATCAGTGAGAGGAGAAGCTGGCTACTTCCTGTGCAGCAGCTTAACACCTTCTACACTGTGCGGCCAAACTGGTTTTCAAATGCTTTACACCAGGTGGCAGAATCATGGTGATGCATTGACAACATGCTGTTAATGCATTGTAAATGGGCATTCAGGTGTTTGATTCAAATGAAATTACTTGGTGATTTCTCGTTCGATTTACCTCAAATTTTGAGGAAAGATGCGTGTGAATAAGCCAAACACTTCTGTAAATTTTCTTGGCAAAACACCTAGTATGAAGAAAATTACTGTGTTTTGGAGAAAAACTTATTGCACCCTTCTGTACAGGATAACATTTTGTAGCTGATGCAGAACTAAATAACTCAGAGTTCTTGCCCAATTGACTTCAAACTTTCAGGGCTAATGCATGTGGGTACGAAGAAGATACCTGTAAATTTTTTTTCTGCAAAAAACAAGTACAAAACAGTTATCATGTTCTAGCCAACAACTGATTGCACCTAACTGTTTTCGAAATAGCCTTGTAGCCTATGCACAGCAAGTAAAGATATTTGATGTGAAACTACGTAACTCAAAAAGTCCTTGCTAAGAGTTGCCTCAAATTTTCTTGACTACTGCATGTACGTGTGAAGAACATTCGTGGAAATTTTCGTTGCAAAGATGAAGTACAAAAAAATTGTTTTGTGGTACACAACAGCTGATTGCACTGTATTAGTTTGAAAAAAATGTTGTAGCCTATGCCTAGCAGAGGACGTTGGATAAAGAATTGCATAGCTCAAAAAGTTCTTGCTCAATTTTCCTGAAATTTTCGTGGCTGATGCCTGTAGATATGGGAACATTCATGGAAAATTTCATTGGAAAAGACCTAGTAAAAAAAATTATTGTGTGGCACGCAATAATTGATTGCACCTTACTAGTTCGAAAAAGATGTTGTAGGCTAGCCTACACCAAGCAGAAGACGTTTGATAAAAAAATTCCATAACTCAAAAGTTTTTGGTCAGTTTGCCTGAAATTTTAGGGCTGATGCCTACAGGTATGGATAACATTCATGGAAAATTTCATTGGAAGCGAGCAAGAACAAAAAAGTTGTTGCCTGGTACGCAACAACTGATTGCAACTCATTGGTCTGAAAAAAATGTTGTAACCTGCGTCTAGCAGAGGATGTTTGATAAAAAACTGCATAACTCAAAAATTTCAGTGAATGTCGTCACAAAAGACATTTTGGAAAGATTGTGGCATTTTTGCTTGATGTTTTCAGTATTATAGCAAAACCACCAAATCAGATACTGCTAATGCTTTCATCAAACAGAGATTTAATTCTGATATTTTACCTTTGACTTTCTTCATATGAGAACCTGTTTAATTCTGTGTATGCTAATTTTTTGCTATTTTGCTAATGTACTTTATTTTCGGGAGCATAATGCGCACTGGGTTTTAAGGCACAGTATCAAAAATTCCATGCTAGCTGTTTTTTTTCATACATAAGGTGCACTGGATTATGCGCATTTAAATGAAGCAAAACTTAGATAAGTCAAACTGTATTCAACTCTTTCGCAATAACTCCTGAGTGCCAGAGTTGCCAATGGGAGTTTGATCTGTGATTACTTTACATAAGAGGGAGTTTAATCTGTTAAACATGGCTAATCCCCTAGACACGAATAGATTCATGTAGAAGTGGTGCACATGTTTTATTCAGTGTGTGCTTATGTTGTTAGTTTATTACACAACACGATGGTCTGTTTACAAAAAAAAATCGTAACAAGCAATTAAATAAATAGCACCCTTTACCAAATGCAATTGGATCTAGGCGAGAAAGCACAACCAGATCCATTCATTAGGCGCACTGTATTATAAGGTGCACTTTCGATTTTTGAGAAAATTAAAGGATTTTAAGTGCACCTTTTGGTCCGAACAATACGGTATATCACTCTATAAGGAAGCAAGAGATCACTCCTGACATAACAATTAAACACATCTCCTTCTGAACTAATGAAATACGTTGGTTTGCAAGCTCCAGAAAGTTGACATGCAAAGGAAACAGTGATCATAAATCCTATAGCATCAAAAAATTGCATAACAGTGACAGCCAGTGCATTGAAGTTGCAATTGGCAAATGTGCCATGGTAGTGCTCATTACTCAAATGAGCCTTGGTGGTGCTCATTACTCAAATGAGTGTCATTATATCACATTGTTTCGTAGAATAAGGCTGTGTTTATTGTATGAAGTGAAGTACAATTACCAACAAGGCAACACATAGCAGTTGGCAATATAGAAATAGTATGCACAAATTGGAACAAGCATCCAATGTTATGTACACACTGCTACATGTCCAAGTCTTTGCTGAACAGAGATTTTAGACCCCTCCTATAAAAACCCTGAAAACACCCCCTGACCTTGAATATTAGTCCAAGTGGAAATCTAATAGTCTTAGATTTTAGTGCAGGAGCATCAACCTGTCCACTGTTTCACTTTGTAATCTATTGTGTATGGGCGTGTAGTTGATTCTCCCAATGCGAAAAACTCTTGATAGATGAGTAGCTGGTAAATATTTACTCACAGCTGATGTCAAGAAGAAAACAAAATCATTGTTTTGCTTTTTACAAACAGCCGTTTCAGGTTCACGACAATGTCCTCGTAAGTAGGGGTCTTCCACGTAGGGATAAATGGCTGGCAACATACATGGCCCATGCCATCGCTTTCGCGGCGATCAGAACGACGAAGACACGAGAACATTTTGCGGAAAGTTCTTATACAACGCAATTGCGAGTACAGACAATGCACAACACAAGAATT
>JGI24022J15233_10004081_pt1 | contig 14889 bp, 5 predicted proteins | sample Ectturendosymbi2_FD_15233 | JGI IMG/M metagenome (IMG submission 15233) | reverse complement strand
CCCATTGCCCCCCCCTGGCTACGCGCCTGATCCTGGCCGACCTCAGTGGCTCATGCAGGAGCTGCTGAAGTCCCCTGGGTGTGAATCACTCGTTTGGGGGTAAAGTTGGGGGGTCAAAACCTGTCACCGAAAGATCGACCCTGGAATTGTTTTCTGAAATGCAAAATGCACCGGCGATTGTTTGTGGGCATTTGGACGATTGCAGCTTCATGCAAAGGCGATACGGACTGTAGTCGTTTGGGACCTGTTTTCAAACACTGGCACATTAGAACAATCGGCGTGTGAACAAAATCGTGAATATGGCCCGTGCTTGGCCAGCTGCTCAGATGTAGTTGTTCATGTTATGTGAGCAAATAGCATGAGCGGTATATATGAATACGGACGGCAATAACAATTTAAAATGAGGGTGCATACACTTTTGCTTTTTCTAAAGTTTTGCGCAACAGTTAAGATTCAGTTGCATACCACTTCATATTCACTGTATTGATTGCCTATTGTTTGCAGCCAATGACAACAGACTTTTTATCTAAAATGTGCATTCGTCTTTGACGTCCGTGATTGCAAATGAACCTATATTGATATTTTATGAAGTGTTTAACATGTTCTATTAACATATCGATTACTTGTGATGTAATTTTAATTATATCAACAAACACCTGGAACAAAATAAGAGTTCTGTGGTAAACTGGTTTGAAAAAAATCTAACAGGAGACAGGGTTGTTTAACAAGTAAACAGGCACATGTTACCGTACACATGCTCAAGTGGTATTATTCTATTGAACAATCTCTGCAGTGTCGCCTTGATTACCGCGAATTGTCAGAGGTTACAACCGCTACACGAAAACAGTTTAATTTACCTTGCACACCACTGAAGACTCCAAGGGAAATAATTCGGGGCATTTTCACCTCCTAAGGACTTCAAGTGGCCATCGCGTCCAGTAAAATCGTAACCTTTCTGCAAAATATGTCGCAATTTTTCTGCCTTATACCCGTTTATCACACAGTGATGTGATAATTATTGTAGCTTTTCTGGTGGCCCTTTACCAACCGCCACGCTTCCCAAATGGCAAGCTTGAATCCGTCAATGCTAAGCATTAGCGGCAAAGCGCAGGAATGCTCTAATAATGTTGTCCACGTGTTATCTACTTCGTTCAGGTCAACGTTTTGCTTAAAACGCTAATTTTTTTTCAGTCAGGCACCTCGTCAAACAACTGCTTTCTAAAATGAGCTTCTGGTTACCTCGTCATTGGTCTTTTCTTTCTAGAGGTCCCACACAAGGCATTTATACTTCTAGCCAGGGCAGAGGAAGCGCCTTGGGACATGAAAAAAGTTACTATAAGTTTGGTCAATTTTCTGATAATGAACATCATTAGGTAAAAATTTTAACCATAAACTGTTGACCACTTTACACATTAAACACAAAAACGCATACACGTTGGGAATGATTGTTGCTTTTATATGTGATGTACAATCTTTGGCTAGAAGGGCAATGTTTTGATATGTGGAGTCGCATGACGCGGTGAAGTTTGATTGAAAGTCGGCATAAAATGAGAAACAGTCTTGTTTTAAAAAAGCACTACTGCCCTGCGTCCCCTTCTGCAAAAAGACTGATGGGAAATGCTCGTGTTCCGGCGTTCCTGTTTACAGTGCAGTCATTTATGACCTCGAGTCCGTTGACTCAGCCGAGTCGACGAATTCTTAGGTAGTCCGAAGATTGCTAGACCAAGGGAACTATCGGACATAAGTTGCCTACAATATAAAGGTTGTGGAGTGACACCAGACGTGAAATATGCGCCAGGCATGCAGAGGTGTGGGAAGCTATGCTGATAAGTGTGGGGCGCTCCAACGCAACACCAGTTTGTACGAGTTAACCAAATGAACCATTGGTAGTTTCTAGGATCAGAGGTGAACTTCTTTGATATGCTTTTTGATGTTTATCTTTCATAAAAGTTCAGTTGCTTTTGTTTTTGGTTCCGGATGCAATAAGTGAAGTTTAAGAAACCGAAAACACTGATATGCTCGAAAAATCACCTGTAAATAGTCCCTATGCAATGTGTAGGGCTGTAAACTATCGCAAAACACTGAGACAACAAAGCATACACATCAGCATAGTGCAAGAAACGCAGTCTGTGTGACAAAACAGTTGGAGTATATGTGAGTTAGTGTGAAAGGTACTGTCACACATATCCAGAAAAAGGTGCTTTCTCAGCTGCTTAACGAGGATTCTGTGTAGAATAAAGTGAATGCATCTACAATATAAATTTGCGCCCTCAAGCGGTAAAGTACCCCAAATTGTACTGCCGTGGGCAGTGCCCCCAAATTGTTTATGCCTCCCAAATTTTGTTGTGCCCAGAGGAACTTCTTTCAAACCCATAATAAAAAGAAACACCTTGCCCCTTAAAATGTCTTTTGCCCCAAACCTTAAAACTGGCCTACGGGCCTGCGTAAAAGAAAATGAAAAATGAAGAGCGTCGCGCGATCCTTGCCTTTCCTGAACTTGGTCTTCGCTCCGACAAGCAAGTGATTTTTAGCCGAAGAATGGTATCGACCAAAAATTCTACCTTAGTTTTTCGCAATGCCCATTGTGATGCTGGAAGAAAAACAACTCAATTATTTGCAAATAATTCTTGTCTAACGACCAGAGCACGTCCGAAACACCAACTGTTTGCGTTTGAACAAACCAGCTGGGTTTCTGTTGGTTTGGTCGTGTCGGTCAAACTCTTGGAAATCGGAAGGCCTTTAGCTTTTTATTGTTAAAGTTTTAAGTATGAGCTCCGAACCGCTTTCTGTCCAATTTTCCAAGTTGCCAGCTGTTTCTTCCGTAGAAGTTCTATTCTTGCTTTTCGCAAAACTGGCGTTGTCGCCAAAGTGCGCTTTTCATCTGGAAAGCTGGAAACTTGACCGTTGATGAGACGAGCGGTTTACGCAAGAGGCACGTCGTACTAGACTTGACCAAATGCACTCCCAAGGTAAGTTGTGGACAATCGGCTTGAATGCGCAGTCAAAGAAAACACTTGCCAAGAGATTATTTGCAACTAATTCTGAAGAAGCTCAAGTGACATTGAGTCGTGCTTTGCAGTTGCACTGCACTGAATGCGGTTAAAAAAGTTAGAACCCTGAAATGTCCGAACAAATAACAGACGAGTGCTTGTTTTCCTTTAAAAAAGTGTTTAGTGAAAAAAACTCTTTACCTATTACCTGGAACAGTGGTTCTTAACCTGAAGTAAATTTACCTCTGGGAGTAAATTTTATCTTTCAAGGGGGTAAATTGATTGAATCTTAAATTGCAACCAATGTATGAGTGTATTGGGAGTGAATCTGGTAACCTTGTTTGATAAAAGGGTAATATGTGTAGAAAAGGTTAAGAACCACTGACCTGGAAAATTTCTTTGTGAACTTTCACCCTTGAGCGTTGAAATTTTCTGTAAGCAATGAAGCGAATCGATGAACCCAAGATCGCCTTGCAGGTACAAACACTCGAAAACAGCCTTTTCATGATGAGAGGCTATGTGATCTTTGCCTACGGAAGATACAAGATACCGTTTCCCACTGACAGCGTCATGGCCTGCAATCCAAATTCTCCAATTCAAAATAGCAACATTGTTAGCTTTCTTCCCTTGGTAAGATGCGCGGTAGTTCGGAAAGCATCCCAGCGATTGCTCTACCGCGCTGCCGAAAATGAAGTAACAGATGAGAGTGTGGCGCAGATGTCTTCGAGAGCTTCGCGACAAAAGCGTAATGATTGGTTTTGCGACAAGCGGACTGCACAGGACAAATAGCTCTGACTCCAAACAAAGCAGCGGAGTGACAAAACAATGCACGACGTTTACGGTCAATCACTGTCAGCGGCCCGTGCGCTTCCTACCATTTGCTTTTCCACTGAAACACAACCTTGACCTATCGTGGGATACTCCACAAAAGCGTGATACACGCAAGGGGTTAAGTAGACCATTGTGTCAGAACAATCTATGCTTTGCGCAATATAGGTCGAAGTCAAGACACACGAAGCAGCATTTCTTCACGTTCCGCTACATTACATAACAATCCATATCAGGAAAGTTGAAACGAGGGCGCCACAAACTATCTGAAGTCGGCTGAAGGTTCAGAGAAACCTTTCGCAACCTTCACATGCTATTCCACTCAGGTGTCGGATTCGTAGTTACATCGCAGTAAATCTGGCAAACAATGGTTGGGTATAGCACCTTGGAAAGAAACACCATGCTGAAAAGCTATTCTTGTAAAAATGAGTCTACATGTACCAAAGACAACTTGTTTTTCAGTGGTGCATACACTAAAGCAGGATCGACATCCCTGAGTTGAACCCTACGGGCGTCTTAGGGTCGCAGGAAATTTTTTAGGTTCGTTCATGTTGTAGAACAGGGGTGGCTAACTTGTCTTCGACTGGGATCGACTAGAAAATTTCTTCATAACTCGCGATAGACCGGTCTGTAAGAAAGTGACAAGTACAAAATGTCATGAAATGCAACTTTTTTCCTGTAAATGAAGTTGTATTTAACACACATTTGCCATCGAGAGCCGCACTTTCATATTTTGGTTAATTTGGCACTTCACAATATCATGACAATACTTGCTTGAATATTGATTGAAAAACGTTATTTGCGGCATCTTGTCAATTCAGTGCAAAATCAGACGCGATCGACCAACTGAGACTCGGCGATCGACCGGTCGATCGCGATCTACCTGTTGGTCACTCCTGTTACAGAGCGTTTGTCACCGTAAGCGTCTTACTAATTTTTTAGACAACAGCATGATTTTGCTTTGACTATGCAGTATTTCAGTGCGCTGTTTGAGTTGAACCATACGTCTTGCTCAAGCAAGTATCACACAAAATCACTTTGCAATCATAATTTGCTTTATCAGACAGTGCCTTTTCTACCACGAGGTACTGTATAAATTTGTTCATTTATAAAGCAGGTATAATTTTTGCAACTTTTGCATATGCACGAACTACTGTATTACAACTTCGCGAGCATTGTCTCAAGGTAGATTTCTGCTTTGTTGAATCAATCATTGATTGCATAAAATTTTGTTCAAACGAAGGCAAGTTGTTTCTTTTGTTCAATGGATCAAAGTTCGTTGATTTTGTTTTTATAGAAGATGGCCGATGAAATTGATTATTTCCTTTGAAGATGTGCAACGTGCTGAAACCACTTGTTATAGTCGCAGACAGGGAGGACCAAGGGGGCCATGCACCCCCAAATTTCTATAATTTCTTGTCGTTTTGTGCTTTGAGAGGTTGTTTCACAAGCAAAATACTGTTGTTCTCTTAAAGTCAAAGCATTTGGCTCCAGCAAAATTTTGGGCTGGCTATGCCATTTCCACTTATGGCCCGTTGTATTTGCATATTTCAAGTGCAATTTGCACCTTCTCAGACAATTTCAAAACCTTGTTTCTTCTCTTATTGTGCATATCTGACCAAGGCACCATTACGTAGATTTCGCCATAGTTTGCAAACTTGACAATCACAACCAGCACTTGCGAAGCTGAAAGACAGCTTGTATGCCGAATTTAACCTGCGCATGGAGTTGTTGTAATTAGACTTGTATCCGAGTTGGACTATTCAAATACGTAGTAGCGTAACGAATAATCGAACGGGAACCGACTTTTCGCGCAATAGATCATATTAAAGTCTTTAAGTGCACATAAAATTGGGTTTGACCATTTCAGTTAGAATTTAGGAGTTTGCCATATGTATTTCAAAACAGCTAATTTCAAAACGGCATCCCACAACTGGTTTTTGAGCAACTGCTCAAAATTTAGTAAACCAAATTCATTTAATCCTGGTTATGTATTCTTCGTCCTACTTTCGATTAAAACTTGGAGGTTTTCTAAAGTCTTCAATAGGAAGCACAAATGTTGCCACAGATAAACCTAAAAATTATCTTTGCTTGCTATCTCACAAATCTCCGTGTACGCCAAGACTTCCTGAAACGAGTTGAGTGGAGTAGGATAGGCTTTGCGCTGTGTGTTGAGCCAACGATCCAGTATATATTTGCATACAGAGCTCGCAAAAGCTTTACTTGCACTATCGTGTTCAGGGTCATATCCAGTGCAAGGAGACGTACATCAATCGAGGCAGATACAAAACTTTGCGGTAATCCAAACATACTGTCTCAGCACATGCTAGCTTTATTTTGCTGGTCTTAATGCGCAGTCGCCATGGAAACGTTGTGAATGATTTAAAGTGAAGCACAAGTTTAAAAAAAAGTTTTTTACGCATGTCGACATGGTTTCATTTTCCAACCAATTCTTGGTACCCTGTATGAAGTTACCTGAACCAAGTTGCAACATGTGTGTCGTGTTACTGTTTTGACGGATGTGATGGTCACTAGCGTGAGCGAAGATTTTGGAAATGTGTTATTGTAAAGCAGGGTCTCCAAGCTACGGTCCGCGGGCCAAATGCGGCCCGCGAATCCATTTCATCCGGCCCGCGAAGCCGTTTTGTCAATGATAAAAAATACTATATTTACCAAAAACTTGTTGATTTGGTAGAGTGTAACATATTCCAAAACAATCACATTACGTAAGACGTCCACTAATCGATATGCTCTGTAATAGCTTATGTGGCCTTTGGACAAAAAAGTTTGGAGACCCCTGTTGTAAAGGAAAATCTACTCTAGGTAATACGCCGTGGTGAACAGAAGAATAACATTATTTTCCATTCCCGAAGCGCCCCAAAACGTCTTGCCCCAAAAGTTCAATCGCCGTTAAAGGTTTGTTCCTGTTAATCTACTGGGAAAAGATCAAAGCGTCCTTTCGGCAGATTGCACGTTTTTCTGCGCTTAACGTTAATCCTTCCTTGTCTGCAGCCCATACATCTTCCATTTACTGCTCTTGTCGGACTCGCGGACGGCGTAAACATTTCGTTTCATGATCGAAAAGCAGGTGCATTAGTTTGCATCATCAGGCACCAAAGCAAAACGTTGAAACCTAACTAAGCCAACGAAGAAAACTTGCTTTGGTATTTCAACTTTGACAAATTTTTCTAATCACACAAGGGAGTCTAACTCTTTGGGTCAACGCGCTTTGCCAATTTCCATCTTTCAAACACTTTGCTTTATTTGTATTAATGTCTGTTTTTGTATCATTGCTAAACAGTTCCAAGCAGGTACAACGCTCTCAGTTCGCTCTCCAGACCTCTTTGGCCAACCCTGCCATGAACGTTACTTGAAAGCAAGAGACTTCAAGCTTGTTAGATTGTAATGTTCGGCTGGTCCACCCAAGTAGGACAATTTAAGCTTGACACATACTGCGAAGTTGACAAAACAGAAGAAACTGCGACGTCATGGAGAAGCATTTACGGAATTGTTTTCGGTTGGAACTTACGACAAGATCGTAAAAACAAATATTTGCTATAATTTATTTGCTTATTTCAGATTCACGGCCCACATCATTTGGGTAAGCAGCAGTAAACGACAATTACAGAAATACATTTATTCGTTAAAGGAATCCGGAGGAAGTGTTAGTTTGTACACTCAGACAAAACTGGGAAAGAATAAACCAACAAAAATGCTCCAGCCACTATAGCAATTTCTAATTCCCATGCAAAAATGTTGCATAATGGATAAAAATACAGACTTGTAAACAAGGTTGAATATTAGGGGAGGAGAGGGGGCGGTCTCCCCGCCTCCCCTTTTCAGAAATACCGTGCCCCCAATTCGTTTATCGCACTTAGGCCCATATCTACCTTTCGCAGTGGCGAAGTTTTGGGGCCTCTTTCTGAGAGTTTGCCTCAGGCCCCTAAATCCTAATATCCACCCCTGTTTGTAAATATGGTCAGAGCTGTGAATTGCCCGGATTAAAAGGTTTGATGAAAATGCGCACTGTTATAAAAATTCGTGTAAGTTGTTTCGATTCAAAGCATCGACCAGTCATTGGAGAATGTTTACGTTCTCGGGAATATACATAACTTTTATAATCTACGCGCAGTCTTTTAACACAAGACTGCATGTTTCTGTTGTAAATCACACACTGGCATGCCAGGAAAGTGTGGCAGTAAATTATAGCCATTCATTTTGCGTTGTAGTGTATAGTGGGGCCCTACTCATCTGTGATAGTGGTAAAAACTGCAGAAATAACGGCTTCCATCTAAGCTCAAATTTTATGAGAATTTTTATCTCATTCAGTAGCAAGGCCTGGAACGCTGGCTTAGGGGCAAAATATATGCACGAAAGCATTGCAATGAAGTCTTCACTGCGATTTTTCACGAAATCATTTTATCGAAATTTTTCATAAAGTTTAGGAAATGAAGCGTTTGAAAAGAAAAATTTCCAAACAAACTTTAACGGAGCGTTCCTTGCTTTTCAACGCGTTTGTCTCTATCATCCTTGAAATCCACCCCAGCTCCACGATCACCATTCCCTGAACTTTTGTGGCGGAAACGATTTTATCACCCATGGACCTTTCCAAATAAGAAGTTTACTCACGACGTGACAATTCATCACGATGCACTTATGCAAATCCAGCAGCTCACAAGCTTTTTCCATTAAATTTCAGCTTACGACCACTTTTGCCAGTGAAATCTAGGCTGTGGTAGTTGTGATACTGGCTTGTTTCAGCAGATCGTAGAAGCTAAATATTTACAAACAGATGCTCTTGAACTGGGTTCACGGCCCACCATAGATCTCGGAACGACATTTTCAGGAGCTGACAAACTATTTTAGATGATGCTCAACGTCTATCTATCAAACAAAGAAAAATTCAACGCATCTTATCAAAAGTGATTACGTATCTAACGCAATGACAGTTCTGGAATTTTGTATCTGTCGGGCGATGAACATTTCAATCATTTAGGAAACTTACTGCGACCTCTCGAAGCTTGTTCATTTTTTTAATGGACCTCTATATAGGCAATTTCTAAGAACCCTCACTTATACGAAAAACTAAAAAACATGAACTTCAAAGATAAAAAAGCAAGAACGTCAAAAATAGATTTTGCATTTGAAAACCGAACCGTCATTTCTCAGTTTTTAAGTTCACTCTCCTACTGAAAGCTCTACATTTTATCAAAAGTCTAACCCGTTTTCTCTGGCATTCCTTTCACAGCACATACTCAGTCTTTCACCATACCCAGTAGTTAGCAGTGCAGAAAAACGTTTATACGCGCAAGTACGAAATTAATGTTTTTTAGCGCTGTTTCAGGCTGTACTTGCTAGCTACTACACATCTTGCATGCTTACAAGCACGCTGCATCATCCATACTCCGCGTAAGCTCTTCACAAGAACCATTTTGACTAAATTGTGCTCAGGAACTCAAGAATTCTCAGTCGTCACAAGAAAAAACGTATATCTGACACTGAAGCTTCGTGATATTAACCTATGGTCTTCCTGATAATATGGAAGAGATTTTTCAATCTGCTACCACAGGCGCTTTCGGATGTAGTGTGCAAGTGTCGGCCACAGTAGTTTATCAAGCATCTAATTAATTGAGGGGGTAGGTTGGGGGAGAGACCTGGTTAAAAACTTCTTTGAAAAAGCCATAGCTATTTTCAAGACATCATTAAAATCTTTGTTCATCAAGTCAGCCGTTAGAAAAAGGTTGATATGAGCAAAAATACTTTCTCCACGCCGTTTGTGATGATGTAAAAGCGAGAAAGTGCGACCTGGTAAGGCTATTTTGCTTCGGAATTGCGAGATTTTGTTTTATTATTTGAAAACAAGGTACACGTCTTTTGAAAAACATGGTCTTATCAATAACGTGTTGAGGCAAATCCTCTTCTTATTCTTCCAGTATAGCTCAAAGCTCACTACATTTTCAAAAGCGCTGTTGAAAATCTGAAGTTTATAACCATTTTCATCCCATCCTATGTTTACGCAACATTACCCACTTTGTTTCCCATGTGAAAGTCTAACCACACGGTACAATTAAATTTACAGTTGATTGGAATTTCATTGCTTTGTTTGATCAAATTTAGAAATTTCGGTCTCTTTGTAGAAACCCAGAGACTGTGGCTTAGGAACTCAATGAGCGATATTTCGTGAATATTTTGGTCGGCTACATTCTAGAGCTGTATCAGACCACAAAGGATCCAAATTTTGCAGAAGGTACTTTAATTGCTGTTCTGCAAGCATTTCAGAACAGCGAAGTGTACATTAAAAGTCACCATCCATGATGCATTTTTTGTTTTGTAAGCGCTACAAGCTTGGTCTTCTCCTTGAAAGAACAATGAGCATTAGTATGCTTCTGCACCTCTTGCAAGTATAGGCAACTTTAGGGCCTGGGTAAGCTTTTAATAGATGTTTGCTTAAACGTGTACACTGCACCACGTAACCGCACTTGTCTACAAAAACAGTTAGTTGTTTTTTTTCTTCGCGTCTGGTTACTGTGACTGGCTCAACTTTTTCCAAAGGTTATATTTTTTGTAAGAAGCCCATTTTGTCACCGTGACGTAACAATGTTCAGTCTCGAAACCTCAAACGTAAATGCCTAAAAGAGGAAAGGTTGACTGTTTTATTATAGACGTATATTTGGAACAAAAACGTATATCTGGAAAGAAATCGTCACCAACAGCAGCTATAGCTCAACGCAAAACTTCGCAATCATGCGTTTACATGTTCCCGTAGCTAATTGTGTTACCGTTCAATGTCTCTCGGCCTTACACTTCGTTTTTTCACACAGTGAACGTTGCTTTGCATTTGTGTTGGAAATACGAATGCGGAAGAACGTCGTCTCGACACTTTTTGAAGACAAACCGCTCTTTCCTTACGTTTTGCTGTACCTTCAAAACTTTGGCGCTTATGTTTTCGTATTTTGTGAAATTTTAAGAATCATCAGCTTGAGTGAAATTTTAAAAATTATCAGCTATCTTAGCCAAATTACCCTTTCATGACCCAGGACTGTACTGGTTAGTTTTAATTTTTGCAAATTTAAATAACACCTGCCGCTTGCAGGTCATACTGCATACACCAGATGTCAAGCAAAAAACTCGGTTTTTGATTTTTTATAAACTGGTTCGTTCGAAGAGAGTCAGATCACTGGTTAATAGAAAACCTTTAGATTCTTGATAGCCGTTGCAAGAAAGAAACATTTCGTTATAGCAGGAAGTACTTCGCATATTTGATAAATTTAGGGTGGATTGTCTCAACATCTGTATAGACAGCCATACTTCTATTGTTCCTGGTGCTCTTCGTATCCCTTAGCTTGTACTTGAAAGTGCTAAAGCAGGTATTGCGATAGACCATACGCATTTTCTAATTCATGCTATATGGACCGCTCTAACAGCGACGGAAAATTCTGGTATCACAGCACAAAGTTGTTTTGATATTGGTTTGCTTTTTCCTGTAGATCGAACTTTTACAGCTATTCATACCTGGCAGATGAGTAATTTTGCCAATTTGATTACTTTCATAGGCCACGCAGTTATTTTTGTTGTGAATTCTGCGCTGGTGGCAAACCACAATAGCAGCGCCGCGAAGCGTCCATGAACGTATAGTCGCCGTTTAAACCAATAGCCATTACTGCCGTGTTTGGACAGGCCTCAAATGCCGTTTTCACAAGTTGGGATGAAATGACCGGGATTCGGGCCCAACCAAGCAGTTCCAGTGGCGCGCACTCTATCCCAACCTACCATTCAGGCTGTTACCCTTTCATAGTAACGTTAAATACGACAGTGCAAGAGATGACGTTCACCTGATGGCCGTTTGGTTTAAACAAGATTCGCAAATTGACAAAAATTGTTCTCATCCACCTTTTGGTCTTCGCTGAAAGTTTTGTCAAAACGACGCACCTTCGTACGTTTTGTCGTGAAATTGCTGCAACTGTTGAAAATTCGACAACATGCTTGAGCCTTAGACTTTCTCACGGTAATACAAAATATCAAACAGCAAAACTGAACACATTATTGCCGAAGAGCACGGTGATCAAAAGTGCCTGGGATCTTCATACTGGACCGAAACAACGACAAAGAAAACTTTGCCTCAACTATAGTTGGCTATGTTGATGACTGCAAGTTTATTTTAGATTGTGGTGAAAATTCAGGCTGACGATATTGCCAGCAACGAATTGAGGAATGTCAATATCTTTCATCGCTGGCGGCCAAGATTTGATTTAAACCATTGTTCCCCCGATCTTAAGTCGTGCCCTGAAAGCCAGAATAGAACACCCGACATTAAATCTCAGTTCAAAAGTGAACTTGCTGGTAAACATCACCGTTTAAACACTGCGAGCTTTAAAGGTTTACTTTCTGCGCAACTTGGTCACTGGCTCAAGTGCTCAATATAAACCTGACTCCGTAAACCTCCTGAAGGGATTTCGAGCAATCGTTCTCTTGGCCGAGTCTTGAAAGGCGGCGTCGGCGTCCTTTGATAGGTCACATCATGCATATTTGTTCGTTGTCAGATTAGATCGGTTTACAACAGCTTTTTCTACCAATCCGAAGCGCGACAGATGTGTAGAGGCGCTTTGACACCGGCTGATGGGATCCAAATCCACGTGGGTTCTTTTGTGCGCAACACGACGCTCTCTATTCTCACCTATGGGCAAATTCGCTCGTTAATGCGACACACCTGCTGTTTTCGAAAATTGGTGGGGGACACAGTGTAAGTTCATACAGAACCATCGTCTTCAACTTGTCACTGGCTAATTTTTCAATATTAAGTTAAACTTTGCTGTGGCAACAGAATTGAAACATGAAAATACAAATGTACACAAGCGTTATCTTGCTAGTTTAGTTTTATTTTTGTTCAGAGATCGAAGTTGAGAAAACCTGGATCCGGGTACAAGTCCAAGAGTGAAATTTACTGAATTTACATCTTGTGTGCTCTTTGTGCCTAAAACGCAAATGACAAAAGCAGTACTAAGCCTTTAACCAGGAGCAACCCATTAACAAACTGTCTCCCGCTATGCTTGTCAATTAAACTTTAGCAGGGCATATCTTGCTATTTTCACGCATTTTTTGTTGAGGCTGCAACGTACACAACGTTTTTGGAATTTCCCCTCCTTTCTCAAAAAGCCTGATTCCTGTTCAGAGACCACACGTTCTAGCACTTGGAAAACGGCCTGTTTTGCACCGTGATAAGAACGACCGCAAGAAGATCTAAGAGAATAGACAAGGAAGATGATTGTCAATAGTATTCGCTGTTACTCCTCATTAAGGCGGTGCGCGCGTCGTTCAAGCCCGAGCAGTCAACAAAAGAATCCAGAAAGTTAAGCTTCCGTGCAGATGTTCCCGGCTTTAAGCCACAATGTAGCGCGAGCACTTTGCGTGCTGCTCGCAAACTCTCTAAAGACTCCTAATTTTTTAACAGACGCTATCGTAACGCTTGGCACAGGAACTTGCTTGGCTCCACTAAAAGACCCACTTGGGAAAGCTGCAAAACCGAGCAAAATTTGTCAACATTCGAGCGAAATCGTTTTCAAGCAAAAAATTCTATAAATACACAATTTTTTTTAAATATAATTGCTTTTTGCTTTCAGCAAGAGTATAAAGTGAGTTTTTTTGCAAACTTACAATGGACACAAAACGTTTTTCTAGGTTTAGTTTTTTTTCTGCAAATAAGATCAATCATGTACACGTGTTTTAAGCTCTTCGCTCTAGCTTTTTGATCCTGGGACATAATAAGTCCAGGGCTGCTTGGGCTAAGCAGAGTCACGTTTGCCCACTAAAACAGGAATCTGCCCACAAAAAGATTCCGGCATATCGGAAAAGTAATTTCTGTTAAATGCCATGCGAATTGCACAGCTCGCACTCTTAACTCAGCCGCTGGATGAATCCCTCAATAGATGTGAATTCAGTTTGAAGCTATTTTGAAACAAAGCACTAATCATATACACTCAGCCATGAAAAATGCCGTTGCTTAAAAACTGTTTTGTTGTGAAGTGTTCGGTGCAATGAAGTTAATAATAAGCACACATGCAGTGAATTCCCAGACCTGTCTTTAAATCAATATTATCGGCTGATGAAATCCACGACGAATGAGACAATATTTATGTCGTTAACATTCGCTCTGTCTGATTTTTTACGTGAAATGTCAGAGGTTTTCATCATTTGTGTTCGTCATCTCAGGATCACTGCGTTTTTATCAAAAAATCATAGGTGCTACTTTTTATACGATTTACTTTTGGTGAAACATGTGTCAGCTCAGCTGTATAGCTTTGATACTTCTTGCAATGATGAGCAATTTTTGGCTGAAGTGTTCGCATAACACCTTTCTCACGCTTGATGTGATTTTAGCACTTGTTTATGTATACACGCTTGCCGATTCTTGTTGTTGTTTTGCGTTCTTGTCAAAGAAGCTCCATCCCTCTTGCAAGATTTTTTTGTGTAATTTTTGGGTCCGTCGGATTTTTGTTTGTAGATTCGAACTTCGACCGAGCACCGCATGGTTTCGAACCAAAATTTGTTTTTTATTGGCACTAAGCTCACCTCCACCTTATCTTTGGTTGGAAAGTGTATGTTTTCGAAATGCGTTTTTACAGTTCTCTAGTTTTGCTAAATATTTTTGGGTACATATCCTGATTGTTACCCACTGTTTAAAATGAGAGGGGAGTTCTTTTCTCCACCCCAGTTGTGAATTGCGATCCTTACGATGAAAGTGAAAATGAAACTCCCAACTTATAGCACTTGGAGCCGTTGTGTTGTTTTCGGCCGCGCGCGCAAACATCACAGCGTTTGTCGTGCGCTCGCATCGCCAACGTCGTTCGGCGCTTTCGTCCAGAAACCGACGAACTCGCTGGCTCCAGCGAGCGGCCTTCGGGCAACGGCAACACTACGTCTTCCCCCCGACAGATATTTATTTCAATCACAGGCCATTCCCCGGTGACAGGCCGCGCTTTTCAAAAAGGTCCGCTCAGAGCCGTCACTTTCTTCGCTAATAATCCCTCTGTTTTTGCAGCCTAAGTTCTGTCATCGGCCAGGCCTGGCACGAGGC
>JGI24022J15233_10004079_pt1 | contig 14894 bp, 5 predicted proteins | sample Ectturendosymbi2_FD_15233 | JGI IMG/M metagenome (IMG submission 15233) | reverse complement strand
TTTGACTAATTAGCCAATTAGATAATTAATTAATTTGTTTATTTTAGATCATAACTTTTGAACCAGAAATGCTAGAAAGTCGATCAAAGGCTCAAAAGATTTGGACTCGAGTCTAGTTTCCAATAAAAATTTCAGCGAAACACTTTGGCCTAGCGGTTGGGCAAAACTATGTTTTCTTTCAGCTTTTGAGTTATTGACAACGTAATAAACGTAGAATACTGCGTAGTAATTATGTGTGCTTTTCCATAGATGTGCCGAACAGCTTCTGGATCGTCAACACACATTCCCTGCAGTATCCAGCCAAACACCCTGAGGAAGTTTGCCTTATATGGTGGGCGTCAAACAGTGACTTTAATTCCTGGTGATGGAATTGGGCCAGAAGTTACAGATGCAGTGAAAAAGGTTTTCTTATGTGCAGGTGTGGTACCCAATGTAGTAAGATTAAGAATGAGTTAACCTATGCACACATGTCTTTTTGTGTAGAGTTGTGATACGAATGAGTCCCACTGGTTAACTTAAAAAATGTTACAACATACAAAACATTATTACTCAAAATATGTAATAGACCCATCAATTAGTTTTTCTGAATATCTGTTGTTTCATCAAGTTGAATTATGGTATTTCACCAAAAACTGTAAAAAATTACTCAAATTATTAGTCTACAACCAACTGATTTTTTGCCATTGGCACTCTTTCATGGAAGATACAGCTGTTTTAGTGCCTAGTGTATTTTGTATTTTGCTGATTATAAAAAATCAATAATAAAAACATGTGTGAAATCAGTAATAAAATGTTTTCTTGCATTAAAACAGTTCTCGATTTTCATACCACTATTTGTGATATTCTCTAATCTTAATCATGGGCAAATCGTCTCTAATACAAGACACGGCGTTATGCTAATTTGACCTGCTGACGTGTCTAATTTTGCAAATACCTATGCTTCACTTTATTCAGTGCATCTAATTCACTTTGAACTGCGAAGTGATGAAGGCTTAAGTCAAGTTGCGGTTGCTTGAGACTCAAAGTAGGCTGGGGATTTGAAAGGTGATTCTGTATAAAATATTGGCTTTAATTTAGCATTCCTTCCAAGACCACTTTATGGCAATTCTAACCAAGCACTGATGCACAGAAAAATGTTTGATACTCAGAAGCAGACGATGGAGCCAATACCTAACTTACAAAGAAACAGAATAACTAATTCAAAAAGTTACTGAAGGAAAAATCTGACCATGCACAAGATAAGTGAGGTCATAAAGACACATGAAACAATGTGTGGAGAAAAATACATTCAGAGTGAATGCTGTGTGAGTGGTTTGTGCCCAGCAAGAAAGCTCAATGAGCAGTCTATAATAAATGTTTTGATTTCAGGCCACAGGTAATTGTTCATGCAGTAGGCTATTGGCCTGAACAAGCTCAAGTTTCCTTCATTTTGTTTTTGATTGCTTGAACTTATGGATGCTGTATTGTTTCATCACTGCAAAGCAGCAGCATCAAATCTATTTTTATCTAAAATGTTTTTTTTCATCAAGTAACTTCTCATGTTCTGCATGCAAAAGTGGCATTTTTTTCTTAAAAATTGTACAGATAAGGCTTTCACATCAGTACTCAACCATATTTGCCATATTTTGGCAATAAGTGAGCAAAATTTGCTGTGTAGAGTTGATTTCATATAGTCTTACACACTCTGATAACTGCTGCTCAATTCTTGCAATTTGTTGAGATTGGGTTATATAAAAGTAAGCATTACCTACAGTGTGGTTTTGGCTGCCTAATGATTCACATCAAATTGGCAGTACTGGAAGAAGTCCATTTCCATAAAAAGGTATTGTATACTTCATAAGAATTAGTCTCATTTTATATAGTGTGTCGTCTTGTGTTTGTATTAAAATTCTTTAGCACATAGATATAAACTGTTGTTCTAGAACTTGTAAGTTACAAAATGCAACATGTGTCTGAGTAAAGTATGGATTCCTGTGAGGCTGTTTTTTTCTGCTGAGACATTTTGTTCATTTGTCCTGCAATATTAACAGTATTCACTAGCTTACCCTTTGGACATTATGACTGAATTGACTTGATTTTTTCAGTCATTAAAAAAGCAATGGTAAATTATTGAAAAATGGCTGAAAAAAAACAGCTGTGAAGTCATGTTACAAAAACCAACATGTTTGCTGTTCTACCCAGATCAAGTACTAATTTTCTGGGCAATATTGTATGGCTCTTTTGTCTAATTAGTGAAGCATAGACTTTTGCAGCGATTGACTGATTGAGGGATCTCTCATTTGTGGTAAACATATAACAGGCATGCTTTCCTCCTCCACTGACAAAAAAGTTTCTTTTACTCCATCTGTAGGTGAAATCGATGTAAATCTGTGCTTGCATCAGAGGAATGCAGAGCATAGCTAAAGTCCCAAAGTTAACTATTTGCAGAGATTAGGTAATGTGCCATTAGTAATGACCACACAACATCCAAACTTCCATCCAATTGCTGTTTCTAATGCAACATTTGACAAAATTGGAGTTTTGTTCGATATGGAACAATTTGATTAGTTTGCAGTGGCGGTTTAAATGAAAGTTGGTATGTTTCGGTTCACATTGTAGATTCCACATATGCCAATCTTGTTTTTGTGGTGTCCTATTAATTTAGTGTGAGCAACTTTTTTCTCTAATAACTGCACCTTTTCAAAATTTTCTTGTTCAATTTTGAAGTATGCAGATTAGATTTGTAAAAATAAGTGAGTAGCCTTCCATCAATTGTAGAAATTCTCTTGTAATCAACCACAATTTTACACCAAAGGTGCTTGTTGAAAGCACAAACACATGTTGCATATTTTATCAGTAAACACATAAATTCTCTGAAAACTCTTACATCATCGTGGCTGAATGCCAGCAGGCTTTTTTAATCAATTCAGAGAAGGCAGGCAGAGAAACTGAGGCATATGAGGAATGATTTCACTTGAGTTGTGTACTGTGAAGGTGTAGGGTGTGTTGATGGGGATTTTCTACAGAAATTGAATAGATTTTAGAGATGACCTCTTGACTGAAGACAAGAATATAATTTCAACTTTCTCAGGTCGATTTCACACTTTGACAAGAAAGCAGTAGGAACTTCCTGGAAAAATATCTAAATAGTCTCAGATTTTGTGGACAAAACAGGGCTAATGATATAATGGAGGTCAAAATGCACTGCATAGTCTAGTCCAATTGATGTCCATGACCTCTGTTTAGTGAGGCGATGATAATGTTGTAGGTTGCTAAAATAATGTGTATGCCTACATCCCAAAGAATATCAGGGAATTCAGATACTAGATGAAATTAGAGAGGCGGCCTGGATGTGCATCTTGTTGAAGATAAATATATCTGCATTAGCTGAAAGTAAGCACAAAAATTAGGACAATTACAGTATATTCCCATGCAGGCATGTCAGCCAAGCAATTTAATTTATTTATGAAGTTTGCTGAGCTTAACAAGGTTCAGCTCATCCTTGAAAGCATTTATTGATTGACAGACAGGCTGGGGTTAATGATGAATACTGTTACAAAAGTTTTGGGATGCTTTGGCATACACAGACTTGTTACATAATATTGTTGAAAAGCACATAATTATAAGATTCCTTCATTTTCATAGCTGCTTTTCTTCTCAGGAGGGTTTCAGGGGCAGCAGCCCTAGCCTATGACTCGGAATGCCTCATGGTTTTCAGTCATCTCTGATTGTTCTGCTAGCTCCACACCAACATGGGACCAAGTCAGGTTGGAATTTTGTCATGCCACCTGGTTCTTGGATGAACTCTGGGCTGCTTTCCTGTGGGTGTAACTAGCAGGACTTGCCGAACTGGCATAGCTGGGATTTCTCTCTGTGAAGGATGTGTCTCAACATTTAGGGCTTTGCAACTTACTGCTGTGCACTTCATCACTAAGTGTCACACTGTGAGCTCTTTGCCAAAAATCCCATCTCTGCCACTTGTACTTGCCATAGCACTCACTCAGTCATTACCCAAGATTCATAAACATAGGTGAGGAACAGAAGAAAGACTGCTTTGAAAACTGACAGCGGTGTTTGTGGTGTTCGAAAGCTCCCATTGTGTAAACACAGAGCGATAAAGCTCACACAAAACTGCATATGTTTTACCAATCCGTATATCAATCTCCCTGTTATGTCTTCCGTCACTTATGAATACCGCTGTTGGTACTTAAACTTCTCGACCTCCTGCAGTGTAATGCTGCTTGCTGTAAGCAGCATGTACTGGCTTGGTTTTTCAGAGAAACATAAAAGCTCAGCCGTTTCAGTGCTAATTTTCATTCCAGCCTGGTCACACGCAACTGCAAACCAATCAAGTGCATACTGAAGACCCTGTTCAGAAGATGCAAGCAGTCGTGAGTCGTCCGCAAAAAGCAAACAGTTGATCCTGCAGCTTTCAACTGTGACGCCCTTGTTGACTTGACCGTGGCTGTCTATCCAATTCATATAGACTATGAAAAGGAATGGTGGCAACACATACCCTTGTCGGATCCCAATACCTACTGTGAACGGTTATATAATTGATATAACACAGACATATAATAAATGATTTTTGACCTAGTTCTATTTGAGCTGATGATGCCTACTTCGTAGGCGAAATTGATACTCAATAAGATCTTTAGTGTCTGATGCCTTGCTGGGAAAGGATTTCTTTTGATAAACAGCGATTTTTGACCGCATTGAAAACCATGCATGGTGTTGTAAAAAAACACTGTACATCAAGTTTAAACATGGACAGCAAGAGATAAGATTTCTTTTTTATGTAGGAGTTCCTGTAGATTTTGAAGAAGTTAATGTCACTTCTGAAAACATGTCTCATGGATCATGTGATGATGCAGTTATTTCTATTAGGAGGAATCAAATTGCTATTAAAGGTAATGCTCTGATTCTTTAAATGTTTCTTTAAATTGACACTTCAATATGTGAATGTTACATTTTTGGTATTTGCTTGTTCAGGAAACATTGAGACCAATATAGAGAAACTTGATTTCGACCAACGGTCTGCCAATGTTACCTTAAGGTCAGTAGAAAAGAATTACTACAGATTTGTTTAAGTTTTTGAAAGGAATGTCATCAAAATCACTGTTTTCCACCTTTTTCAAGCCAATACGCAATTACTTTATGGTTTTGCGTTAACAGCACCGGTGCATGAGGCAATTGCTACTGGACCTCGCAGAAACAGAAAATTACATACGATCACTGCAAACGTATAGAACCACTCAAGTCACAAAATGGATCTGCAATCCATTTGTGAAAAAAACTGGATGAATCGAGCATGACTGTGCCATATGGAATTCAACTGGAGTTGGTTAATGATGGTGACCTTAAATGAACGTGTACGTTTGAGACGCACTGCCTGTGACTGACGTCGTATGACCTCTGCGCCATGCGACGTAGAACGCTAACAATGGCACATACAAGAGTGAACTGGTTCTTGGCGTTCTTACAGTTGCAGGTTCGCATCATCTAAGTCAGGGGTGCACAACCTGCGGCCGTACACGGCCTTAGATGAAAATTTGTGGCCGTGCACATGTAATTAATTTAAGTTGTGGCGGCCGGGCATTAATAGAAACTCTCTCTTTGCTGTATGAGGATACTTAGTCAAAAGATGGGTAAACAGTGGAAGCAGGCTAGGCTCAGTGTGTTGAAGCAGAACAGAAACAATGCAAAAAACAAAAATACCTTAAACTGACTGACGGCCGAAATTCATAAAAATATACCTAATGCGTCCGGCAATAGCGAAAAGGTTGTGCGTCCGTGTTCTAAGTGTAAAGGGACCGCAACATGCAAAATCAAACAAAAATATCCTGACATCGTCACAAGAGAACTGAAAACCCTGCTGCCATTTTTGACTTTGTATCTTTGTGAAGTGTACTTTGCTATATTGACTGCAACCAAAACAAAGTTACTGTGCAGATTAGGCGCAAGGAACACACTGGTGTCATTGACCACCATCACCCCTAGATGCGACCAACCATTTGCCGACAAACAAGCCCTCCTTCGACTGATTTAGCGTTATAGTGAATTGTATTGAACATTCGTTAAGTTCTTCTTGCTGTATTTGTTTGCCACACCGTGATGCCTACATAAAACCGTCCATAATGCAAAACAAGGTTGGGGACCTGATTAGGATTTATGCTACAAATTATACAATTGTCTACAATTATTAAAACGTTTGCTTATGTACAAAAGCACATTTGCTTTTGTTGTTGTCCAACTACCTCTGATTCGGCTCAGAAACATGAACTAAACCATTTACACACAGCGCAAAATATATTGAATGAACCAAAGTGAAATACGTGATGTTACATACCGAAGTTAAAGTTTGGGCAACCTCGTATAAAGCATTTGTGCGCTCGAAAAACATTAAATAGCATATACTCCTTGATGGGGGTAATTTCTATTCAATAAGCTGATTATTTTGTTGTTGATATGTTTGCATATTTCACTTAGATCTTGGGTTGCAATAGTAGTGGAAGCTTGACTATATTAAAAAGGTTATTTTAGTTGAAGTTCCTAGGGTTGGATGTATACAGGACATTTTCAGTCGGAGCATTTGGGATACCCAGTTGATTGTCTTGATGTTGATTTCCTGTTGTTGAGAATACTTATACATGTATTTGAGAAAGACATTCAAACACTTTTGCCGTTGATTTCACAGTAGTTTATTTTAAAGCGCATTGCTTGTAATTCCACTTGGAAAAGTAAGTATCAGGCAAATTTAAATATCTCTGTCGTAGATCTGATCTTTATACTTTCAAATAAGAAGTCCATTTCCTAATCTGGATTTGCTAAAGTCGAGATATTTAACACTGACTCCAAAGGAATGGCACGGTACACCGTGGGGTTATCTGGAAACTACGTCACTGATGTAGCAGCTCCGTGCTTGATTAAGGGTGTGTGGCGGTGTTATTTAAATGATCAGTTGCTGGTAAGTAAAAACTGCTCCATTAAAACTAGGTGTCATCTTGAAACAGCACAAATTCGAAAAATGTAACGAACTGGAAGTATAAAAATGTGATAAAAGGTTTGTCATTATGTCCAGAATGATGTGCTTTTAAGCATATAGATAGTGGCACTACTTTAAACTCTACCGTAGTTCACAAAAATTTATAAAATGCGTATTGCGTAAAAGCGTAGTTTTGCATCCGTGTTAAAATTGTTCTGTTGGAGTGATTTTGTTATTTGTAGACTATTTGCTTCATGAAACTCAAAGTGGTTGAGGTCTTGCAGTGGTGTGTACAAATTTGAGACAAAATTCACACAACCATACTGCCTCATGCAATCCTTGGAATTAAGAGTCTGAAGCGAGTCGGTCTGTAATGCTGGAACTTGTCAATACGATTCAAACGTTTTCCAGCTTTAATGTCGGAGAATTTTAAGCAACCGTTTTAAGCCACTATATTACGTAGATAAAGTACAAACCTTCAGCGCCTGACAATTTTTCAATAGTATTCAGTCATACTCTTGAGAAATCAAAAATTGGTATTGGCGAAAACGTTGGTAAATCTGTACCTTGATTGGAATGTTCAGCGCTAATTCACGATCGTTGAATTTCTTCGTTTCAGGACCGAATTGGATCTTTTTGCTAACGTAATTAAACTGAAAAGTGTACCTGGAGTGACAACCCGGCACAAAAACATAGACATTCGACTGATAAGGGAAAATACGGAGGGTGAATACTCCAGCTTGGAACACGAGGTTGTACTTGTCAAGTAGCTAGCATTGTTTTTACTGAGTGAACGTTAAAAGTACAACGCTTGGTTGTAATTGACACTTATCCTTTGCCATTCGAGTTATAAATAAAGTGTTTTTTCAATGGAAGTAAAATAGAGTTATTTCGTTCCACCCTTAGAAGTTAAGGCGTTGCTGTCTGTACGTGTGTATTGCATAGATGAGGTGAAGTGGGTGTCTATCCAGCAAACAACAGTTGTTAGAAATCATTTGCACAAAATAGCTTGCGAAAATGTTTCGTCATTGCTGAAATAACGCTTCAGTGATCCAATTGTGTTGAGTCGCGTTTGAATCACTGGCAACCTACATTCAAGTTGGAAGACGCATCGTAAAATTTGGCTTGCGGCGGAACTTTTAATAAACCATTCCCACGCGTGTGTTAGTAAATGAACACAATTACCAAGAAAGCGACATGATGCTTGTGTGTTCTGAAACTAAATGGCAGCAGATCCTTTTTTGTGGTAGCTTGCTGCTACCAGCAAGGCTTGCATTTCTGCCTCAATCAGGCTATGATCCTAAAAGAAAAAACGTTGCTTTTTCTTCATGGAGTTTAGCTGGAGTAGACCTGTTCTATCCATTACCGTTACCGCAACGACTGTCATTTGGTCTCTGGTCTTAAATTATGGTCTTAAAATTACTTCTAATATACTGATATTTTCCTTTCACTCATGACATGGTCTTAAAAAGCAAAACCAGCCTTTGATCATACGGGAAGACACAGTTAATCCAGAAAGCACAGAACACAGGTGACCATCTAAGTTGTAATCTGTAAAATTGACAGAGTGTTCCTGGTGTAGTGGAGAGCTTGAAAATTATCACCGCTGAAAATTCGTTGAGAATTGCTCAGTTCGCATTCAATTACGCAAGAAGGAATGGGCGGAAGAAGGTGACCGCTGTGCACAAAGCAAACATCATGTGAGTTGTGGAAATATCTTTTCGTGCTGCATCGACTGAAAGCTACAATGCTGAAGAAACTCTGTTCCTTCATTTGCTTTATGACGTAGAACTTGCTGTGAATTCGGTAAAAAATTGCATTCTTTAAGACGTACTTTGCAACTGTTTTTTTTCGCTGAGACATTTCGGTCACTTGCCCGAAATAGCTTAAAAACTTCCTCATTTTTTCGTTTTAGGACATTTTAATATGACTGAAAACGGCATTATGACCGATTTAACTTAAGTTTTTCAGTCATATAAAAAAATTCGGTCGGTCTATGACCGAAAAAAAGGTTTGCAATGCACGCTGATTTGGTCTGCGCTGAAAAAAAGTAGTTGTTCTGACCACTGATGTAGCCGAATATCGGTATGGTGTGGTTGTGTGCGGAAAATCTTGTTACGCGTATTCTTTGTCAGAACACATGTTTTTTATTTCAGGAAGTTGAGTGATGGCCTGTTTTTGCAATGCTGCAAGGAAACTGCTCGTGATTTTCCTGACATCGAGTTCAATGACATTATCATCGACAATGCCACAATGCAGATGGTTTCCAATCCCTGGCAGTTTGATGTCATGGTCATGCCGAATCTGTACGGAAATGTATTAGGTTAGTCATAGTTCAAATCAAAACTCCTAATTTTGTCTGACGTCGATGCGTTTGTGTGGACATAAAATTTCTAGATACTGTTGTTGTTTTGTAGATTTCCGATTTCCGACAGATTTCAACTAACTTAAACAATGTTTTTTTATATCTGAATTATCCTTCTCAAAACGAACTCAGCCTATTCCATTCAGTAATCTTCTGATTTCTGCCTTCTATGGCTTTTGACGAGTATAATCGTTATCTTCTTTTAAAGTCAACAGATGAACACTTCAATTTCTCTTCCACACTTCAAAAATATGTTCTTAGGGCTTCAAAGTGGCATGTATCAGTTGTTTAAGCAATTATGAAAAAGAGTAAACGTGGCGAAAGCCTAAGAAATTGCGAATGTTCTCTTTGCACCTAGTGTTTCGCTTTAATCGTCATGTTTACTCAAACCTGCCAGGCGTTAAGTTATCTGTGGCGTAGCAGCGCATGTGTCAACAAAACCCAACAAAAATCCATCCTCTGTGTTGGTATCAGACATACAATCTACCTGTGGCAAATGCATCGCGATCACTTCTATGGTGAAGCAAAAAAAACTGTAAGAAAGTGCAAATGCCTTTGCAATCGTTGATGATTCAGGCAAGCATGATTTAAACTGGGAACGATGCTGCGTATCTGAGACGCGTGACATCGCGAAGTGCATTTATTGGTAAATGTCGGAGGGAGCTGTCAATGACAAACTTTCTGAATGCAGTAAACCAAACCTTAAACAGTTAATCCAAACCCTCCACTACCACTGACGCTGTGTTTACGGACATAGTTTTAAAGCACGGTGTCCCAAACACAAGGCCGAGATCCCGTTCAAGCCGCAAACACATGCGCTGCGTCGCATAACTTTAACTTGGGCAAACTACGGCCTGCTGAACATTTTTGTGGCCCTCGTATACACAATACATACTTTTAGTATTTTTTATGCTAATCGATTATCACTGACTTATCACGAATCCTGGGGTAATATAAATCTCAAGAAACATGTAACAAAATACCATCCTCTTGATAAAATTAAACTAAGTTTGAATGTTAAAAACATAAATATATTACAAATTAAAGATATTAAAATATAATATATCAATATGTTAAAAAGTATTATTTGTAGAAGCTGACCTTTCGCAGGCTATTGACAGAACAGCGTGACCCTCAGTGAAAAAAGTTTACCCACCCCTGACTTAACTGCCTAGGCTCACGACTGTTGTTGGGTGGCGTCAGTTCGTTTACTGTTACTTTTGCGTTTTTATACATTGCAAATAACTTACCTACTATTAACACTTACAATTCAACCTTCTGGGGAGTGTCCAGCTTACTATATGCTTGGTTCGGAACACGTTGAAGCGTCGCGGCTGTTGGTCCACAGTAAACTCGCAACCTGCTCAGCTCTCACTTTGCCATCTTTAGGAAAGTTCATCCCCGGTTTGCTTAATTGCGAGTATTGAGTGAAAACCAGAAAAGTGTTCTCTTGCATTTCAAGTTGCTCGATTTCCAGCAGCCACGACTCGCTTTCTTCACAAAGAACTTCTCAAAATTTGTCATCCCTGCAATAAGCAGGCTATGCTTGCCCTATTGCAATCACGTAAGTCTAGGGGTTTTAGCTGATTCAGTCTATACAAACTTTAGGACATGTGGTTGGGTGGGTTTAAGCGAGTTATGATCAGCGTAAGCAAACAGTGATGCATAAGTTTGGTTTAAAAATAAGTTTCCACTGAATTTTCAAATGTCATCTCAAGTGCCAGTGTTTGACAAAAACGGAGTGTTGTATGCATTACACGTAAACAGAGTAAAGTGCATAGTGTTGTTTTGATGCAGAAATCTCCAAAGTCCGCCTCAGGTTTAACAAGGAAATTGCGTACAATAATCGATTGGATCACAAAAGCATGGTGCAGGTAATGAAACGATTAAAAGAGTAATAACGAAACCGACAAACGAACTTGGGTGTAATCATTTTAATCCAATCGAATCCCTAGACCTTGCCCTATTTGAAACAAATGGTGAAACGGCATATTCTCCTAGTTTTACCCATCTGGTAGTTAAAAATCTTAGGCACGTTGTTCACGTTTGGTTGCGAACAACTCTAAAATTGAATTGTACCCGGAAAAAATCTGAGAATCCTTTGGCTGTTTTGAAACAAATACAAAATAACTCTGGCTGGTGATCAAACAAGGATGTTCATTAGAAAATATATGTATGTAAAAGGTCTCTAATATCTATTGAATCATCCGGATTCAGGTCTTCTATAGGCTTGTAAAAAAGCGATGGGGATTGGCAAAGAACAGGTAATTTTTTCGCAGTTTAATCAGCCAGGTTTTAGGTTATTCGCGTATTTCAAAGTTCTTTATTTTGCAGCAAAAATATACTGCGTAACAATGCAGTCCAACAAAGGCTTTTTATTAGTGAGGAATGAGAAGTGTTGCTCAAAAACCAAACGAATGAAGGTTCAGCTGGATGTACGAGCGAGCATGTGTGAGGTAAAACGAAACAACACAAAACCATTTCCTTGCGATTCATCATGATGCAACTAAATTGCTTTGCTAGAGTCTCGTGCACCGTATTCAATTTTTAGAAAGTTTAACGGAATGTTGTAGCTGAAATAACAATAATATGACCAGTGGCGCATCTAGCCTGGAAAAAGGAGTCCGTCGCGGAAGGGCAGCTTTAGATATCACTTTTCAGCATAAAACTACACTTTCTCTTAAGACTAGAAATCGACCGATAAATTTTGTGATGTTGCCAAAGTATTATATCGGCAAAATTCTGCCGATATACAGAATATCGGCAATATTTGCTCATAAAAGCCGCTACGCTAGTTTTTTGCACGGAGTGTTCGGCAATCCAAGTTACTACTTCGTCTATGATTAATTAAAGCAAATTCTCTGTACTGTTCCTAACGACGCGCAGCACTCCGACTGCATCACCATCAAGCAGTGCGCAATATTCAGACCACTCTGCAACCGTCCCAATGAACCGGTCTATGACGTAACATGCGCTCCTAGGTTTTGCGCGGTAAGCTGATTGTTGCCTTCGAACAAATCCGTGGTTTTTGATTATCTTAGTGCCCCAGGTTTCCGCAGAATTCCATGTTATACGCTGCTTCATCGAATTGAAGTGTTGTCTTTCAACTGTTGTTTGAGTGTTGCAAAATATCGGCATTGGTTATCGGCAGTGAAAAATAACAACATCCATATCGGCCCAAAAAAGCCTTATCGATCGAGCTCTACCTAAAATCCAATCAATTAAACTTGATTAGTAGGGCTAGTAGCCTAGAGCAACTAACTATTTAGAATAGATAATGGTATTGACCTCATTGTCGAAACACACAGGAAAATATTTCCAAATTATCATTGCTTTTGTTCACAGCGCATTTATTATATGGCAATCGATATTTGTTCTTAAGAACATGGTGCTGAACAAGATACTTAGCTTGTCGAACATTCAGCAGATGTCAGCAATACAGCAATGAGAGCTGTTTATCCATACGTACATACACATAAAAAATCAAAGCTGGCAATCAACTGCGTCTGTGGAGCGCTTTTGTCAAAGATGGCAGTGTTATAAATATACTTGCGATATCACTGCGGAGAAGAACGATTGAGTTGAAATTGCTCTGATGATTTCATGTCATAATGTAAAGTGACTTCCTCGAAATCAGTAAAGGACATTTTGCGCAGAAAACAACATCGCCAACTGCTCAATTCTAAAAAAGCTATTGTCGAAATACAAAGCTTGACTGATGTTTTGTTCAGATAATGCGACCACAATATCTGAGGCTAGCTGTCGCGCCTTTCATTATGAGAAATTCGTCGTAAAAATATAGCTGAAGTTGAAATGAACCCACATTACTTCGTGTGACGCTGAGGTAGGCCTAAACTTATTTGATTTAGTGGTAACCTAGTAGGTGTAAACAGCAGATAAAATTTAGGCCGAAAGTGCAAAACAAAACGATCGCGATTGGACACTGCGTCCTCTCGCCATGAAGCGAAATATTACAAAACAGCTCTTCGTGTGCGTGGCAGTGTACGAGCTTCTGACAGCTTTGCTGGCACAGCCGGTGTAGGAAATTCCGAAACACGTGCGTTCGACGCAATAACAATTTAAAGCGTTCAAAAACGTAAATTGTTTCATGTCATTGCGCAGGCGCCATTTAGACAAGGAAGGGACGTTGCTGTTTTGTTATAGTACTATGCAACGTTGGAAGGAAAATCTAGGTTGTTGCCTGTTCCAAACCACCCGCATTAGAGACCTGCAGTGACAGCGTTTGATATTTTATCATCGGCTTTAATGCTGAGTAGTCTACCTGCGGTACAAAGGGGCCTGTCATGACAGCTGAACAGACCCCCTGGATGCGCCCCTGAATATGACAGATGCTGTCGTTTTTTTTGTTCTAGGTTAGCATTTGCATGGATCTGCTGCTTGACATAAAACTGACTCTATTTCAGGTAACGTCTGCTGCGGGTTAGTTGGAGGCCCAGGCTTAGTGGCAGGGTCAAATATCGGCACTCAATACAGAGTGTTTGAAACGGTGAGCTTGTGCTGCGGCTTGGTTTTTGTTTCTATTGATATTGTTGTTCGGTTTTGCATATCTTTTTTACTAGCCCTGTGCGCATCCTGTACGTTAAAGCCGTTTGGTTACTAAACTTTTTAAAATGAAATATTTAAAATCTCAGGCTACTCGCAATGCTGGCAAAAGCATTGCCGGACTGAACATCGCCAATCCTTCTGCGATGTTGTTTGCTAGTGGTCTCATGCTGAAGTACATTGGGTAGGTGTTTGTCTCGACTACATTTCTCTTACTTTGATCTGACTTTAGAGGTGTGGTCTGGTACATCTCGAGCGCAGTGTATTTCTAAAGTTTTAGAAATTTTCAAAAATGTCTACTTTTGGCCATAACTTGCCAACCACTAACGCAAGGTGGCCAGTCAAGGGTTCAAAAGATGCGGATTTTCGCCTAGTTTATTTTAAAAGAAAAAATGGGTATATTGCCACTTGAAATTTTTTCTCACGTCCCGATGACGTCATCATGACCACCCCGTAACGTCTCGCAGCCCCACAAAATTAAAATAACAAAACTTCACAAAGTTTTGAAAATCGGAACTAGAATTTGGGCATCTTTAAGGGTTCGATTAGCTCTCTATCTCTATCGTTTGACGAGTTATGACTGAATATGTCCGAACCACTAAATTGGCAAAGGTTGCATGCCCATCGTTTATTGTCCAATATCATGTGAAAATCAGTGTTTGGCGTTAAGGAATCGGTCGTAGCATTCCAGCTGAGATTCATCGTAATTATCTGTTGTTTTCGATTCATCGCAAACCGTTTTACATTGGATAAGATGCGGTGAACCTTTCTGCTTTTTTTTTCCTTTCTCAGACTTCACAAGTACGCAACACTGATCAATCAAGCAGTAGTCGATACATTGGTAGACGATAAGGTATGTCTGTTCAGATCATAAGCTGTGAGCACTGAATATGTTATCCGTTGCCTTACGCATGTTCCAAAAATCAGACGGATTAAGATTTGTTCACGTTTTCTATTCATGTCGTGGGTAGTGGTGGAATGCAACACTGGCCTCGCCCCCCC